>MDTG01255487.1_pt1 | contig 21105 bp, 20 predicted proteins | sample 811421 | NCBI WGS metagenome assembly MDTG01 (sample SAMN05326645, study PRJNA326480) | marine metagenome | isolation source: seawater | place: Pacific Ocean: South East | collected 2011 | reverse complement strand
CTTCCGTTTTCGGTTGGTCCGCCCCGGGATCACCGGAACGGTACCGCGGTCGCGCAGGGACGCGCGGAGCCTGTCGGCGTCATAGCCCTTGTCCGCGATCAGGTAACGAGTTTTCGGCATCCTGGACAGCAGAAGATCCGCTCCTGTCATGTCGGACGCGTTTCCAGGCGTGAGCACGAGCGTATGAGGTCGTCCAAGAGTATCCGTCAGGAGGTGGACTTTGGTTGTCTGCCCGCCGCGCGATTTGCCGATCGCCTGAGATTTCGCCCCCCTTTTCCCCCATGTGCTGACCGATGGGCTTTCACATAGGTGGAGTCGATCGCCATTGACTTCGTCACGGCTCCGGATGCTGCCAAAGCCTCCACCAGACCCGTCCAGAAACGACGCCCGGACCACCGGTGGAAGCGGTTGTAGATGGTTGTCGACGGCCCGTATTCCGCAGGACAGTCACACCATCGGCACCCAGTCCGTAGCACGTGGATGATCCCCGAAATCACCCGTCGGTCATCCACACGCCGGGCACCCGGCTGGTTCTTGGGCAGGGGCGGCTCAAACTGCGCACTATTCGTCCGATAACCAGAAAAGCTGAGAGTTCTTCGTGGTTACAGACCACTGGAATCACATGATGATCTCATCATCAAGAGGTTGGGGTTTGACCCTAGGCCTGCCCCACACCGAACGTCTGCTACTCATAAGCAAACATCTGCTGGAGCAGCTCCGCGACCTCGCGGCAACGTGGCTCCGGCAGGCGTCCGAGCTGCTTTGCAAGGCGCGCCTTGTCCACCGTCCGTATCTGGTCGAGCACGACCTGTCCCTTCTTCCGTTGGAAGGTAACATCGACGCGGGTCGGGTAGTCACGTCGCACGGAGGTCATCGGCGCGATGATGACCGTGCGGATGTGGCGGTTCATCTCGTCCGGTGAAATGACCAGGCACGGCCGGGTCTTTTGGATCTCCGAGCCAATCGTCGGGTCGAGGTTCACCAGATACACATCATAGCGTCGGACATCGGCTACCACTCCCATTCCTCCTCGTCCCAGTCATGCGCCATCGTGTCGGGGACAAGCGGCAGGTCGTCCTTGGCTGCGGCCATCTTCGCGAACGCGCCGTCCCAGCCATCGCGTGTGCCTCGCGCCGGCGCCAGCACGATGACGCCATGCTCAACGCGCATCTCGATCTCGTCGCCGAAGCCGCATTCCTTGATGACCGAGCTGGGAATCCGCACGCCCTTGGAATTGCCAATCGGGATCAGGTTCACTTTCATCGCCAAATCCTCCTATGTAATTACAACGTAATTACTTCAGAAGATACTGTCAATGGGTCGCCCGGTCCGGCGACGACAGGGGCGGCGCGTCACCAGTCCGGAACGGGAGGGCGTTTCGGCGATCGTGCCAGCCAATGGTCAAGCCGATGCGCTTCCCCACCGGCCGTGATCACGGTGGCGAGGCAGCGCCGGTCATCCCCACTGGCTCCGCGTTACCGCTCCGTTGCGTCATAGAGGCCGGGAACGGTTTGGTCGCCCTGAGCGTCGAGCGCCCGAACGGCGAGATCAAACGCCGTACCGCGGTCGTCGGTATCTTTCCGGGCGAAGCCGCCATCACAAGGCTCATCGGCGCCATTCTCCTGGAGCAGGATGATGAATGGGCCGCCCAGGGGCCATCTTCAGGAGCCCCCTCACCCCCCCAACCCCAACTCCCCCGGCACCCTTTCATTCCCCGCCAGCTCCCCCGCCAGCATCCGCCCGGTGGTCGGGCCCAGGGTGAAGCCCTGGTGGCCGTGGCCGAAATTCAGCCACAGCCCCTTGTGGCGGGGGGCCCGGCCCACGATCGGCAGCATGCCGGGCAGGCAGGGGCGGTTGCCGAACCAGGCGTCGGTTTCGACCGGGGTGCCCAGGTCGAACAACTCGCCGGCAGCCATGCGGGCGCGGTCGATCTGGTGGCGGGTGGCGCCGGCGGTCAGGTCGGTGAGTTCCGCGCCGGTCAGCACCCGCAGCCCCTTGCGCATCGGTGCCACCACGATGCCGCGATCGGCGTCGATCAGCGGCAGGTCGGGGCCGCGGCCGCCGGTGAAATGCTGGTGATAGCCGCGCTTGAAGAACATCGGGATGCGATAGCCCAGCGGCCGGAGCAGGTCAGCGCTCCACGGCCCCAGCGCCACCACCACATGTTCGGCCTCGATCGGTCCGTCGGGGCCGTCGATCCGCCAGCCGCCGGCGGTCTGGCGGAGCGTGGTGGCATCGGCCGTGACCGTGGTGCCGCCGCGCGCGCTGAACAGCCGGGCATAGGCGGCGGTCAGGGCGCCCGGATCGGCGCAGCTCCAGGCATCCGTCCAGTGCACCGCCCCGGCAAGCCCGATGCGGAGCGTGGGCTCGGCCTGCGCGAGGTCCTGGCCGGTTTCGATCCGCGCCGCCACGCCGAACTCCCGCCGCAGCCTTTCGGCCTCGTGCACCGCCTGATCGAAGCTTCGGGGCCTGCGATAGACGTCGCGGAACCCGTCGCGGCGGATCAGATCCCCGGCGCCGGCCGCCTCGATCAGCGGCGCGTGATCCTCTCCGGCCTGGCGGATCATCGCGCTGTAGACCGCGGCGATGCGGCGATGGCTGGCGGGGGCGGAGGCGAGGAAATAGCGCAGCACCGGCCCCGCCCAGCGATGCAGCGACCCCGCCCGCCAGCGGACCTTGTCGTTGAAGCCCAGCGCCGCCGACAGGATCTCGCCCGCCTGGCGGGGGAAGGGATAGGGCTCCACCGCCTCCATCTGAATGATGCCGGCATTGCCGTAGCTGGTTTCCTCCCCCGCCGGACGACGGTCGGCCAGCGTCCCCGCCACGCCCAGCCGCTGGAGTGCCAGGGCCGTGCCGACGCCGACCATGCCGGCGCCCAGAACGATGCAATCCTTCATAAAAATCAGATCCCCGATGACAGAAGACAATGAGAGGAAAGGTTATGCGCCCGTCTGAAGGTTATGCACCCGGCCGGAGGGGCGCAATCTCGCGGCAGGCGGCGAAGTCCCAGCCGCGGCCGGGGGCGGCGTCGATCAGCGCATGGGTATAGGCATGGCGCGGCGCCACCAGCACCCGGCCGGCGGGGCCCTGTTCCACCACCCGGCCCTGCTGCATGACGATCACCTCGTCGCAGATCTGGGCCGCCACCCGCAGGTCATGGGTGATGAACAGGATGGCGATGCCCAGCTCGTCCTGCAGCCGTTCCAGCAGTTTCAGCACCTGATCCTGCACCGAGACGTCGAGCGCGGAGACGGCCTCGTCGGCCACGATCACCTCGGGCTCCATGGCGACCGCGCGGGCGATGGCGATGCGCTGGCGCTGCCCGCCCGAGAACTGATGGGGATAGCGGTCCAGGGCATCGGCGGTCAACCCCACGGTTTCCAGCAGGTCACGGGCGCGGGTCAGCGCCTGATCGCGTGTCCGGCCGAAATTCATCGGCCCCTCGATCAGGCTGTCGGCGATCCGCCGCCTGGGGTTGAGCGAGCGATACGGGTCCTGAAACACGATCTGGATCTTCGCGCGGTGCCGGCGCATGGCCCCGGGTTTCAGATGGGTGATGTCGGTGCCGGCGAGGGTGACCCGCCCCTGGCCCGGATCGATCAGCCGCATCACGCAACGCGCCACCGTCGACTTGCCGGAGCCGCTTTCCCCCACGATGCCGATGGTCCGGCCGGGCTTAAGGGCGAAGCTCACATCCTCGGCCGCCCGCTTGGCCAGGGTCGGTTTCAGGAAGCCGCCGCTCCGATAGGTCTTGCCCAGGCCCGCCACGTCCAGCACCGGCGGGCGGGTTTGCGGATCCCGGGCCGGGCGCGGCCGCAGGCTCGGCACCGCCGCCAGCAGGGCGCGGGTGTAGTCGTGTTCGGGGGCGCGGAACAACCGTTCGGCAGGGGCGGTCTCGACCAGCCGGCCCTGGCGCATCACATGCACCGTGTCGGCGATTTCCGACACCACCCCCATATCATGGGTGATGAACAGCACCGCCGTGCCGTGCACCCGCTGCATCTCGGCGATCAGCGACAGGATCTGCTTCTGGGTGGTGACATCCAGCGCCGTGGTGGGCTCGTCGGCGATCAGCAGGGCCGGTTCCAGGATCAGCGCCATGGCGATCATCACCCGCTGGCGCTGGCCGCCCGACAGCTGATGCGGATAGGCCCGAAAGATCCGCGCGATATCAGGCAGATGCACCTGTTCCATGGCGTCCAGCACCCGGGCGCGCCGCTCGGCTCCCTTTAGTCTGGCATGGGTGTCCAGCACCTCGGCGATCTGGTCGCCGACCCGCATCACCGGGTTGAGCGCGGTCATCGGCTCCTGAAAGATCATCGCCATCCGGTCGCCGCGCAGGTTTCGCAGCTGGCGGGGCGTGCGGCTCAGAAGATCCGTGCCCTCAAGCGTGATCCCGCCGGACCGCAGCTTCAGCACGCCGGGCGGCAGCAGCCCCATGATCGCGAGCGAGGTCAAGGACTTGCCCGACCCGCTCTCGCCCACCAGGCAGGCGGTTTCGCCCTGTCTGATCTTCAGGCTGACGTCGTCGAGCACCGGCCGGGGGCCGGCGGCGGTCTCAAGATCGATGCACAGCCGGTCGATGGCGAGCACGTCTTCGGCCGTCTCGAAACCGGTGGTCTTGAACCTGGTCGTCATCGGCTCAGCCCTCCCGCCGGCGCATGCGCGGGTCCAGCATGTCGCGCGCCGCATCACCCAGAATGTTGATCGCCAGCACACACAAGGACAGCAGCAGCCCCGGCCAGAAGATCAGCGACGGTTTCAGCAGGAAATAGCTGCGCCCCTCGGCCATGATATTGCCCCAGCTGGGCGTTTCGGTGCCGATGCCGAGCCCCAGGAAGGACAGGATCGATTCGATCAGGATCGCCGAGGCGCAGATATAGGTGCCCTGCACGATCAGCGGTGCCAGCGTGTTCGGCATCAGATGCCGCCACAGGATCACCGGCATGCGGGTGCCCAGCGTCATCGCCGCCTCGACATAAGGCTCCTCGCGCGCCGACAGCACCACCGAGCGCACCAGCCGCACCACCCGCGGGATTTCCGAGAAGGTGATCGCCAGGATCACCGACAGAATGCTGGCGCCGTGGATCGCGACCAGCGCCACCGCCAGCAGCACCGGCGGGATCGCCATGAAGGCATCCATCACCCGCATGATCACCGCATCGGCGGTGCGGAAGAAACCGGCGACCAGCCCGATGACCAGGCCGGCCATGATGCTGACCGCCGCGGTGCCGATGCCGATCAGCAGCGACACCCGCCCGCCATGAAGCACGCGCGACAGAAGATCGCGGCCGAGCGCATCGGTGCCGAGCGGGAAGTCGCCCCCCGGCGGTTTCAGCCGGTTCAGCGGCGACAGCGCCAGCGGATCATGCGGCGCCAGCAGCGGCGCGAACAGGGTGGCGAGCAGGATGACCGCCAGCACCAGCACGGCCAGGCCGGGGACGATCAGCGCCGGCATCTGACGGATCGAACGGAACATCTCTGCCATCAATAGCGGATCCGCGGGTCGAAGAGGGTATAGGCAAGGTCGATCAGCAGGTTGACCAGCACGTACAACCCGCTGGTCAGCAGGATCATGCCCTGGATGACCGGGTAGTCGCGGGCCATCACCGCATCGATGGTCAGCCGGCCGATGCCCGGGATGTTGAACACGCTTTCCACCACCACCACGCCCGACAGCAGCATGGCGAAGCCGGTGCCCACCACCGTCAGCACCGGCACCGCGGCATTGCGCAGGCCGTGGCGCAGCAGCACCCGGGTCTCGCCCACGCCCTTGGCCCGGGCGGTGCGGATGAAATCTTCCCCCAGCACGTTCAGCAGGCTGGCGCGGGTCATGCGTGCGGTCAGCGCGACATAGGCGGCGGTGAGCGTCAGGGCGGGCAGGATGGCGTGACGCAGGAACTCCCCGAACCCGGCCGAGGGCGCGCGATAGCCCTGCACCGGCAGCCAGCGCAGATCGGCCGCGAAGATCTTGATCAGCACATAGCCGACCACGAAGGCCGGCACCGAGAAGCCGGCGACCGAGACGATCATCACCACCCGGTCGCCGATGCGGCCATGACGCCAGGCGGCGAAGGTGCCGAGCGGCACGGCGACCAGCACCGACAGGATGATGGTCAGCACGGCGATGTTGAGCGTCGGCCAGATCCGGTCGGCGATCAGCGCATTGACCGATGTGCCCGACAGAAGCGAGGTGCCGAGATTGCCCTGCAGCAGCTGCCCCACCCAGTGGATGAACTGCATAAGGATCGGCTCGTTCAGGCCCATGCTCTGGCGCAGCCGTTCGATCTGATCAGGGGTTGCGGCATCGCCGGCGATGATCGCGGCCGGGTCGCCGGGCGTCAGGCGCAGGATCAGGAAAACGATCAGCGCCACGATCGCCATCACCGGAACGACCGCGAGGATGCGTTTGAGGATATAGCCTGGCATGGGCTTGGGCTCCGGGCGGGCAGCTGCCCGGCCCGGCCCGCCGCAGGGCGGCAGGGCCGGGCCGGCGGATGGATCAGTCGGCGAGCTTCAGGTTCCAGAACACCGGAACCGCCGTCGGCAGCATGTCGGTCAACCGGTTGCTGCGCGCCTGCACGAAGGGATAATTGCCGAGCGGCACGAAGATCACCTGGTCCAGCACATGTTCCTGGATGCGGTGGGCCACCGCCTTCTGCGCCTCCAGCCCGTCGGCCTTGAGATAGGCGGCGCGCAGGGCTTCGAGTTCGGGATCGTTCGCCCAGCCGAACCAGCCGGTATCGCCGGTGGACGGCAGGATCGGGTTGATCAGCGGCGTGTTGGACTCGATCCCGCTGATGAAGCTGGTGAAGATGTTCCAGCCGCCCTCCGCCGGCGGCTTCTGGCTGGCGCGGCGCGAGACCAGCGTCTGCCAGTCCATGGCCTGAAGATCGACCTTGAACCCGGCCTCGCGCAGGGCAGCGGCGATCACCACCGGCGCGGTGCCGACGGTGCCCAGATCGGTCGCCTGCATGATCACCACCGGCGTGCCGTCATAGCCGGCCTCGGTCAGCATCTGCCGCGCCCGGGCCGGATCGCCGCCGGCCTTCAGGCTTTCAGACCCCGCCTCGCTGCCGAGCGGCGTCCCACAACCAAAGATCGCGCCACACAGCTTATAGTAGTCGGGGTTGCCGATCAGCGTGGCCATGACCTGTTCCTGGCCCAGCGCCGCCATCGCCGCCCGCCGCAGGCGGACATCGTTGAAGGGCGGGTGCTTGAAATTCATCCGCGCGAAGACCTGATAGCCCAGCGGATCGCGGGTCTCCACCGTCACATCGGGGCTCGATTTCAGAATGTCGAGCAGATCGATCTGGACGTTCTCGATCAGGTCGATCTCACCACCCATCAGCGCGCTGATCGCGGTCTGGCTGTCGGGCATCGTCACCCATTCGACCCGGTCGACATTGACGACCTTGGCCCCGGCGAGGCCGGAGGCCGGCTCGCTCCGCGGCTTGTAGCCGTCGAAGCGGTTGTAGACCACCTTCACCCCCGGCTGGAAATCCGCGCCCGAAAACACGAAGGGGCCGGAGCCGACATAATCGGTGATCGCCTGATCCGGCGGCGTCGCCGCCACCCGCGCCGGCATGATGAAGGCCGGCACCGAAGACGGCTTGGCCAGAACCTCCAGCAGCAGGGGGAAGGGTGTCGTCAGGGTCCAGACGACCTTGTCGTCACCCTCGGCCGCGATGCCGGCCGTGGCGGCCATCAGGAAGGCGGCGGCACCGTCGCGCGCGCCCCAGCGCTTCAGCGAGGCCACGACATCGGCGGCGGTCACCGGCGCACCGTCGTGGAAGCGCAACCCGTCGCGGAGCGTAAAGGTATAGACCAGTTTGTCATCGGAGATGGTCCAGTCCGCCATCTGCGGCCGGACCACACCCTCGCCATCACCCGCGACCAGCACGTCATAGACCATATAGCCGTGATCGCGGGTGATATGTGCGGTGCTGACGATGGGGTCGAGCATGCGCAGCCCCGAATGCATCACCGCCGTCAGGGTTTCGGCCTGCACCGGCCCCGCCATGGCCGCCAGCACGACGGCGGCGGCGGCAAGGCGGCACCCTGCCCCCTTCCCGGTCGTCCCTCTGTCGACCCTGCGGAAACGCCTGTTGAACCGCATGTCCAATGCCTCCTCTGTGCACCGCCGCATCGGGCGGCCATGCAGCACCCACGACCGGACCGCCGACGAGCCTGCTCCCCAGCCTCGTCCTTGCGGCCCGCTCGGCCCGCATGTCTTTTATAATGGACTTATGTTCCCCGTAATGATCAGCTTATTTTATTGAGGACTGATGTCAACGCCAATTCGGCACGCGCGCCGATGCGGCGCGCGTGGTGGGCAGGCGCTGTACGGGAAGAGGTGTCGGCGCGGCCGGCTATGCCGGGCAGAGATGAAGGGCGATCTCCGCCCCGCCGCCCGGCCGGTTGCGAAGCACCAGATCTCCGCCATGGGCAACCGCGATGGCCTGGACGACCGAAAGCCCCAGCCCCGTGCCGCCCGTGGCCCGCGACCGCGAGGCGTCGCCCCGCCAGAACGGGTTGATCGCGACCGCATCCATGTCCTCGGGGAAACCGGGGCCGCGGTCGAGCAGGCGGATGACCACGCCGCCATCGGGCAGCGGCGCGGTTTCGACGCGCAGCCAGCCGCCGCCGGCTGCATAGCGGCGGGCATTGTCGACCAGCGCCAGCACGGCCTGGCGAAGCCTCGACGGATCGGCGGAGACGGGGGCCGGCTGAAGATCGGTTTCGACCGTCAGGCCCTCCGCCTCCAGCATCGGCTGCGCGGCCGACAGAACCGCCGCCACCACCCCGGCCGCATCCAGCCTCTGGCGCTGCATCACCAGCTGCTGGCCGATCGCCAGCGACAGGGTGCGCAGATCCTCGACGATCCGGCCCAGACCTTCGACCTGAAGCAGAAGATCCGCCACGGTCCTGCGGTCCATCGGGAAAACGCCGTCGAGTATGCCCTGCAACCCGCCCTGCAGAACCGTCAGCGGCGTGCGCAGTTCATGGGCGACCGCCATGTTGTTGAAGCGCAGCCGCGTCTCCATCCGCTCAAGGTTCGCAGCCAGCGTGTTGAAGGTGCGGACCAGGCTTTCCACCTCGCGCGTGCTGCCGGCCGAGGCGGCGACGCGGGCGGAAAAATCACCCGATCCCAGAACATCGGCCGCCGCGGTCAGGTCTTCCAGCGGCCGGGCGATCCGCCGCGCCAGATAAACCCCGATGATGGCCGAGACCACTGCCGACAGCAGGCCGTAGGCCAGGGTGGCGATCTGCACCTTCAGATCCGCCTCGGCCGATGCCGTCTCCAGATGATCGATGAGCGTCTTAAGCCCGGCCTCGTCGGGCAGCAGCCCCTCGTAGACGCGCGTATAGGCAAGCGCCGCCTCGGGCGGCAGGCTGCGATTGATGCTCTCTTCCAGATAGGCCGAATACCAGGTGACGCCGATATAGGCGAGCCCCACGCTCAGCATCAGCATGGTCGCGATGGCGATCGCGGTCAGGGTGGCGAGCGGCAGGGCGCGGGCTCTGCGCCAGCGCGTCGGCCGGCTCATTGCGGGTCAGCCAGACGATAGCCGACGCCGCGCACGGCGGGAAAGAAGCCGGTCTCCCCCATGTCTTCCAGCTTGCGGCGCAGATTGGAGACATGGGTGTCGACGGTGCGGACCAGCGCATCGCTTTCGGGCAGGCAGGCATCCAGAATGTCGGCGCGCGCAAAGACCTGGGTCGGGTGGCGGATCATATGCGCCAGGATCCGGAATTCGCTCAGCGTCAGCGACAGCAGCCGGCGCTCGCCGTCGCGGTTCACGAAGGCCGCATGGCTGCCGAAATCCACCTCGATCGCCCCGAAGCGGCGCAGCACGGTATCGGGCCGCTCCAGGGTCCGGCGCAGCACGGCCTTGACCCGCGCCACCACTTCCTGCGGGTTGAACGGCTTCACGACATAGTCGTCGGCCCCCAGATGCAGGCCGCTCAACCGGTCGATATCGTCGGCAAGTGCCGTCACCATGATCACCGGGGTCGCGCTGGTCTGCCGCATCCGGGCCAGCACGGCGAAGCCGTCGATCTTCGGGATCCGCACATCCAGCAGCACGATGTCGGGCTTCAGAAGCGCGTGATGCTGAAGGGCGGTTTCGCCATCGGCGGCCTGAACGGTGCGGAAGCCCTCGCGCAGCAGATAGCCGTCCAGAATTCGCGCAATCGCCGGCTCGTCCTCGACCAGAAGGACAAGATTATTGTTCATATTGAATGCCTTGCCGCCGTTGACCGGGTCGTCGTCGCCAGCGGCGACGCCGGACCATACGGCTTTCCCCCAGGCCGGACAATCCCGGGGCGCGGCGCCTTGGCCGGATCCCGACAGGATCTTGATCCGGTCTTCGCCGTTTCTTGACAATCGCGTTCCAGCCTGCGGCCGTTCCACCCCAAGGAGAGGCCGGCATGCGACGCGCCGTACCGGGCTATGCGCCCCCGATTTCCACCCCCCTGCCGGTGCCCACCACGCCGACGGTACCCGGCCGCCGGACCGGCATCGACCGGGCGCCGGCGGTGATCGCCAGATCGATCATCGTCGTCAGCTTCGCCTTCATGATCTTTCCCGCGATCGATCTTGCGGTCGCCCGCGGGGTCGCCGACGGATCGGTCTTCGTTCTGGCGCAGGATCCGTTTCTGAAAGGGCTGCGCGCCTTCGGCCTGGGCAGCCCGGCCTGGATTCTGGGGCTGATGCTGCTGCTGATCCTGGTCCACCGGTTTCTGCCCCGGCGCCATGCGATCTGCCGGCCGCACAAGCCGCTCTTCGTGCTGATGAGCTTTGCGGCCGGCCCGCTGCTGATCGTGGAGACCCTGAAACCCCTGATCGGCCGCGCCCGGCCGCGCCAGCTGCTCGATTTCGGCGGGGCGGCGGATTTCACCCCGGTCTGGCAGTTCTCCGATGCCTGCGCGCGCAACTGCGCCTTCCCCTCGGGAGAGGCCGCCGGGGCGGCGGCGGCGCTGTCGCTTCTGGTCTTCGTGCCCGCGCGGCTGCGATGGGTCGCGGCCCTGATCCTCGCCCCGGTGCTGATGATGATTGCGGGCAACCGCGTGCTGTTCGGCGCCCATTTCCTGTCGGATGTGGTGCTGGCCTGGCTGTTTACCATGCTGGCCATGGCCTGGATCTGGCGATGGATGCAGCCGCGCGCGGCGCGCATCGACCGCGCCCTCTCAAGTGGCCGGCCATAGGCTGCACCTCCGTCAATCCGCTGGACGGCCGGCACGGCCGGTGTGACCATCTTCGTCACGCGCCCAGCCAGAGATCCCGCCCATGCCCGATCCCCAGCCAGACCCGCTCACCCCCGTTCTCGACGACATCGCCGATCTGGGGGCGCTGACCCGCAGTCTGTCGGGGCGGTACGAGGCGATCTTCCGGGGCTTCCGCGCGGCACTCGCCCGGCGGCTCGATCAGGCGGAAACGATGGCCGACGCGGCGCTTCAGGCGATGGCCATGGCAGAGGCGACCGTGGCCGCCTTCCGGGCCGCCTTTCCCAACCAGCCGGCGCTCGCCTGCACGGGGGGCTGTGCCGCCTGCTGTCATCTGTTCGTGGCGGTGCCGCCGGGGGTGGCCGAGGCGATGGCCGCCCATATCGCCGCCACCCATCCGCCCGCGGCGCGCGACCGGCTGATCGCCGATCTGCGCGCCGCCGCCGCCGCCGCGGCCTCCATGGCCGATCCGGCGCGACTCAGGCGGCGCTGCCCGCTTCTGGGCGCGGATGATCGCTGCACCGTCTATGACGTGCGGCCGCCGGCCTGCCGGGCCTTCACCTCGACATCGGCGGCGCGCTGCCGCCAGCTGCTCGATGATCCCTCGCGCGACGTGCCCCAGAATGCCGGGCAGTATCGCCTGTTCATCGAGGCGACGGCAGCACTCCAGGAAACCGCCCGCCGGCGCGGCCTGGCGGACGGGCAGCGGGGGCTTGCCGCCGCCCTGCTCGATGCCCTGGGCGACTAGCGTCTCAGGGCAGCCAGATTATTGTCAGGCCGCCGGCTGGGGCGGGGCTTCGGCGCGGCTGCGACGACCGGCCAGGACCTCGTCGAAGGCATCGGCGATGCGCGCCACCGCGGTCAGCAGCGGCACATCCCGCAGATCATGGCCTTCGGCCAGGGCGGCGGCGTTCAGCCCCGATCTGCGGGCGCGGGCGACCAGCCGTTCGGCCAGGGCGTAATCGGCGGCGATCCTGCGGGCCAGCGCTTCCAGAACCGGGAAGGCGGTTTCAGACTGTGCGACGTTCGACATGACGACGATCCTTGGAACGGCACGTCCGGGACATCTGATGGGGGGAGACGACGGGCGTGCCAGGGCGTTATCATAGCCCGGGCGCCGCCGGCAAACCCGGCCCGGCGTCTCAGATACCCGGCCCCGCGTCTCGATCCGCGGCGGCCGTTATGAAAGACCACCGACCGTGTCCAACCCTTCCGTTCCCCGCCCGGACCAGCCCGCATCCACCCCCGCGCCGGCGGCCGGCGTGGTCCGGCTGTTCGATGCCGATGCCGGGGCCCATGACGCGGCCTTCGAAGGCTGGCGCCTGGCGCTGGACGGCCTGTTCGACGTCTCGCGCCCGCGCGATGGCGCCGAGCCGTTTCGGGGCGGCATCGTCGCGCATGATTTCGGCCAGGCGGTCGTCACCGACACCCATGCCGGCGGCCAGCGCTTCCGGCGTGACGGCCGCACCATCGCCCGCGGCGGCCTGGATCATTTCCTGGTGCAGCTCTACCGCCAGGGCGGCTTCGACGGAGAGGCCGAGGGCCGCGACATGGCGGTCCGCCCGGGCGATGTCTGCCTGTTCGACCTGTCGCGGACCATGCAGACCGATGCCGGGCGGTTCCGGAACGTCACCCTGCTGCTGCCCCGCACCCTGCTGGCGCCGCTGGTCGACACGCCCGACGATCTGCACGGGCTGGTGCTGGACGGCAGTTCAGGCCCCGGCCGCATTCTGGCCGCCCATCTGCAAAGCCTGGTGGCCCAGGGCGCGTTGATCGATCCGGCCGATGCCGGCCCGGTGCTGGAAGGCACGGCCGGGCTGATCGCCGGCTGTTTCCGCCGCGCGATGGCGCTGGCCGGCCCCACGGATGGCGAGGCCGCCCAGGTGGTGCGCCACGGGGTGCGCGATGCCGTGCTGGGGGCCATGCACCGTTTCATCGATGCCAACCTGACCTCGCCGGAGCTGACGCCCGAGGCGCTGATGCAGCGTTTCCACATCTCGCGCCCCACCCTCTACCGGCTGTTCGAAAGCTCGGGCGGGGTGGTCGCCCATATCCGCGCCCGGCGGCTCCGGCGCTGTTTCACGGCGATCACCGATCCGGCCCAGGCCCATCGGCGGCTGTCGGACATCGCCTATGACTGGGGCTTCACCGACGACACCGCCTTCGCCCGCGCCTTCCGCCGCAGTTTCGGCCTGTCGCCGCGCGATGCCCGCCGCTCGGCGCTGGAAGCCCGCGCCGCCGGCCACCACGACGGCACCACCCGGGCGCTCCCCGGCGGCGACCCCGGCCTGCAACGGCTGATCCGGCAGCTGCGAACCGCCTGAGGCCCCCTGCCTTCTCCTCCCCCTGCCACCCGTGCAGCCCGGCCCTGCACATTCCGCCATCTGCAATCGCTCGCCTGATGACGCAGGATAGGGCACACTCTCTGCCTTGAGAGGATGCCGGTTCGGGAGGACCGGCCGCGACGCGCGGCCAACGCGCGCGCAGACACGGCAGAACCTGGGCAGTCGCGAGGCGGGGTCGAATGACGAGATTTAAGAGCGGCGGCGCTGCCGATGCAGCGCTGATGGGATCGCTGGTGCGCCTGTGGCTGGAAGCGGGCACGGTGATGATGATGCGCACCGGCATGAGCCTGTTTCAGACCGCCCCGGCGGGCGAGGAAGTCCGCATGGTGACCGAAAAGCCGGCCGCGTTCATCCAGGCTCAGTTTGCCGCCACCGCCGCCGCCGGCGCCGCCATCACCCGCGACCCGATGGACCCGATGGGCGCCATGGTCGCCGCCGGCCGCGCCTGGACCGGCGTGATCTCCCGCAAGACCAGCGCAAATCGTCGGCGGCTGAACCGGCATATTTCGGCGAAGTGAGGGGGGCGGGGCGTCCCGACGACCCCACGCCCGCCGCACCGCACATGTCAGGGGCTGCATTCCCGGGTTCGCTTCCCTCACCACCGTTATCCGCCCATGTCAGGCGCTGCTCCCGCGGGGATGACGGGATAATGTGGGACCAAGGCTTGCCGGCGGAGAACATGACATGAGCGTCGCTCTCCCGATCTGAACACTGTCGGTGTCATGCACGGCCGCCGATGTTCCTCGCACAACACACACCACCGTCATCCCCGCGAAGGCGGGGATCCAGGTTCCTCTCCACACGAAGAACGCCGAACAACCTGAACCCCGGCCCTGACCGAGGATTCCCCCTGGTGGCTGACGGCACGGTTCCCGCCAGGTGTTCACCCTCCAATCCTGTGGAGGCCTACCTGGATCCCGGCCTTTCGCCGGGATGACGGTATAAATTTCTGACCAATATTGGCGGCGGACAGCCTGACATGAGCGCCAGCCCGCCCGACATGAATACTGTTGATGTCATGAACAGATGCCGACGTTCCGTACACAACACTCTCTACCGTCATCCCCGCGAAGGCGGGGATCCAGGTTGGCTTCCACGGGAATGGACAGGCGACCGGACGTGCGGACTCGCCATGTCGGCCATCACCGCCGGACCAGGGCGTTCAGCGTTCTTTGTGGGACGACGAACCTGGATCCCCGCCTCCGCGGGGATGACGGCATTTTCTTTCAGAGACAATGGGTTGGGCCTGATTGTGTATCAGACGACGGGGCGAGATATGCGGAGGCCTCCCTTGCCGGGGATGCGACTAGATTCCCATTAGGTGAAAAAGCTATCGCTACGTTTCAATCCACGCACCCGCAAGGGTGCGACGCACCGCAATGCGGGCTATTGGACCGAGACCCTGTTTCAATCCACGCACCCGCAAGGGTGCGACACGGCCCTGCTCGACAAGGCCTATGGCATGGCGGTTTCAATCCACGCACCCGCAAGGGTGCGACTCATCCCGTCCGCCGTCACCCCCGCCGCCTGCTGTTTCAATCCACGCACCCGCAAGGGTGCGACCCACCCCCTCTTAATAGCCTGAATCGGATGCCGGAAAAAGGCGATCCGCGCGAATCCCCGTTGGAGGCCATGCATTGGTATGAACATGCATAAAGTGTATAATTTAACTGACTGAAAAAGCTGGAAAATTTTGTCTGCGAACCTCCCGGGATTTTTACGGGAGCTTGGGGTTCGCGGGTGAGACGGCGCAGGCCCTCAGGCGGTACGGGCGGTGGGAAGATCCTATAGAGACGCCCCGGCGTTTCCATTCGAGGTCAGGCAATCTTCACGCGGAAAGAAAGGTGGATCCCCGCCTTCGCGGGGATGACGGTATAGATGCGGGGATGACGGTATAAAGGCGGGGATGACGGTATATATATCGTACAGAAGCTTGTCAGTGCAGACCCTGACATGAGTGCCGGCCGCACGCCAGGACACGAGTATCAGACCATAACCTGACACGTTCGATGGTGTGCGCAGCCGCCAAAAGGAAAACACCGCCCCGGTCCCCCAGGGCGGCGTCTCCCATCTCATCTCGTTCCCGAATTCACCCCGTCATCCCTTCCACACCCCCCAGGCCAGCGGGATCGCCGCCGCCCAGGGCTTGTAGTCGTGCAGGGCCGGGTTCACGCCCTCGATGGTGGGGGAATAATAGAGGCCGATGATCGGCACCTCGTCCTTCATCTTCGCGTGCAGGCGGCGGAAGATGGCGGCGCGGGCGGTCTGGTCGGTCAATGTACCGCTCTCGGCCAGCAGCTTGCGGGCTTCCGGGTCGCCCCATTGCGCCCATTTTGCCGTCGCCTTGTCGGCGATCAGCGCCGCATACATCAGCCCCGGGTCGAAACGGGCGGAATAGCTGAACGACGACAGCTGAAAGCGGCCGTTGACGTAATTGTCCAGCTGGGCCGCCCAGTCCAGAACCTCCAGCTGCACGTTGAAGCCGGCGGCGGACAGCATCGCCTGGATCATCACCGCATTGTCGTACATGCCGACATAGCGCCGGTTGGTCTGCAGCCTGATCGGCTCACCCTTGTAACCCGCCTCCTTCGCCAGCGTCGCGGCGGCGGCCGGGTCGTATTTCGGCCAGTCGAGGAAATCGGCCGAAAAGGCGCGCATGCTCTCGGCCACGCCCGAGGGGTTGGGCTTGGCCAGGCCGTTGGTGCGCACCTCGGTGATCTGGGCGATGTCGATCGCCTGGGCCAGCGCGCGGCGGAGTTTGGGGTTGGAGAGCAGCGGATCCTCGGTCTGGATCAGCAGGGCCGACCAGCTGAGGCCGGGGGCCGCCAGCACCTTCATGCCCGCCGCCTTCAGCTCGTCGATCTTGATCGTGTCGAGCTGGGGGATGATGTCGATCGCGCCGGTCTTGAGGGCGGCGGCCGCCGCATCGGCATCGGGGATGATCTGATAGCGCAGCGCGTCCACATAGACCTGCCGCGCCCCGGCATAGCCGCTGCCCGGTTCGGATGACGGAACATAGCCGTCATAGCGTTCCAGCACCATCTGGTCGCCATGCTTCCAGCTGCCGAATTTGAACGGGCCGGTGCCGATCGGCGTCCAGGTCCCGTCGGCCCCGACGCTCTTCGGGCTCGCCACCAGCATGCCACACTGGATATTGGCCAGCTGGGTGAGGAACAGGCCCGAGGGTTCCGCCAGACGGAAGACCACGGTCTTCGGGTCCGGGGCCTCCACCGCCTCCACCTTCAGCCCGCCGGCCTGGCCGTTGAAGAAGCGGGCGCAGAGCCAGCCGTCCTGGCCGGATTTGCGGTCCCAGTTCCATTTCACCGCCTCCGCCGTCAGCGGATCGCCATTGTGGAAGGTGACGCCGTCGCGGAGCGTGAAGGTATAGCTGCGGCCATCCCCGGACATCGTCCAGCCCTGGGCCAGCGCCGGGCCGACGGTCAGATCGGTGCGATAGCCGACCAGCCCTTCGAAGATGTTGTTCACCACCGCATCGGAATTGGAGTCGCGGTTGATGCCCGGCTCCAGGCTGCGGGCATCGGCATTCATCGACACCACCAGCGTGCCGCCGCGCTTCGGGCCGTCCGCAGCCCCCGCCGGCGCCGCGGCCAGCAGGGCGGCGAGCGCGGCCGACCCGGCGAGCGCACCGCCGCGAAGCCCCGTCAGGGCGAATGATCTCATGACCTTAGTTCCCTATCAGATCGGCTTTTTTGTCTGACGAGCATCCTGGGCCCCCGTCGAGCGGGCCTCTGCTCCCATGGCCGATGCGACTCTTTTGCCGGTCGCCTGCGGCCAGTTTCTGCTCCCGCGCCCCGTCAGGACCGGTGATCGCGCTCTCCCTGCGCGAACCGCTCCGACAGGAACCGCTTCACCACCGGCAGCAGGGGCTCCTGCCTGTGGGCGGCACCGGACACCAGGTCGTGGGTGACCGGGATGCCATGCGCCTCGAAACCCGCCTTCAGGGCCGACAGCCGCTCGATGCGGGTGGCACCGTGGCTCTCGAAGGCGGGCTGCCACCAGGGGTTGTCGCGCGTGATCGCGATCTCCCATGTGGCTGTATCTTCCGCGCCCACCACCATCTGCACGGCCACGCGGCGCATGGCCGCGAGGTCGATCGGCCTGCCGAAGACTGCGTCGATATCGCGCACCCCGGCCGGCCAGTCGGCCTGATCGTCCAGCAGGGTCACGATGCCGGGCGCGCCGATCGACACCGCCGCCAGCCGCTCGGGATGGGCATAGAGGAAGCGATGGGCGAAATGCCCGCCGCCTGAAAAGCCGAACAGGGCGAAGCGTTCGGCATCGATCCGGTAGAGCGCCTGCATCTCGCGGATCATCTGCAGCAGGATCAGGTCGTAGGCGGGGCCGGTATCTCCGGGACCGCGCAGGCGCTTATAGCTCGAAAGCTCCCGCGGGGCGGTGATGCCGGCCGGAAACAGCGGCGCCAGCACGATCAGCTGCTGCGCCTCCGCCAGATCGATGAAGGCATCGCGACAGGCGGCGTTGTCGCGCATGGTGCCGTGCACCACCACCAGCAGCCGATAGCGCCGGTCGCCCGCCTCGTCATAGCTTTCCGGCACATAGGCGCAATACGAAAACCGCGGATCGGCGGCGCAGACCTGCACGGTGGTGCGGCCGAAATCGTAATAGCTCAGGATCTCGCCATGGCCGGGGGTGCTGCGCATGGGGAACGCCTCCGTCAAAAGCCGGGCCGGGGATCCACGACCCCGAGCCGCGGCATGGCCGCCTCGACGTCACGGCCGGCCGCGAAGCACAGATCCTCGCGTTCAGGCGCCGCCACCAGCTGCACGCCGGTGGGCATGGTGACGTCATGGCCCTCGACATTGAAACCGGCAAGCCCGGTCGGCACCGACAGCCCGGGCAGGCCCAGCACCGAAATCACCATCAGCGGCCCCTGCGCCCGCATGATCCGCCGCGCCTCCTCGGGCGAGCGGATATCGGCCAGGCGGTGGAAGGCCGGCTCCAGCGACACCGGCATCACCAGCACCGGCCAGGTCTCGAAAAACCGCTGCCACAGCCGCAGCATGCCATGGCGCCGGGCGACCGCGGCCAGCGCATCGCCCGGGGTCAGCTCCCGCGGCCAGGCCCGCTGCCAATAGTCGACCGCGACGCGGATATTCTCGTCGCCCGCCGCTGCAATTGCGGGGGCAAGCAGGGTCATGATGTCGGGAATGCAGATCTCGGCCCACATGTCGTGGATCTCGTCGAGCGCGGGCGGCACCACCTCCTCCACCGCCCAGCCGGCAGCGGCGAGGGCCGTGGCCGCCCGGTCCACCGCGTCGCGCACGGCCGGATGACAATCCGGCCAGCCCGCGGTGGAGACCACGGCCGCCCGCCGCGGCACAGCCGGATGATCCGCGACCATGAGTCTGGTGCGCGGATCATCGACATGCGGCACGGCCATCACCCGGAAGGCGGTTTCCGTGTCGCGCACCGTGCGGGCCAGCGGCCCCTGCACGGCCATCAGCTGGGCCGCGACCGAACCTCCCCCCTTGGCCGTGGCATTGAACGACGGTACCCGGCCGTAAGAGGGACGCAGGCCCACCAGCCCGTTGCACATCGCCGGAAACCGCACCGATCCGCCGATGTCGTTGCCATGGGCGATCGCCACCATCCCGGTCGCGACCGAGGCCGCCGCACCACCGGAAGAACCTCCAACCGTCAAATCACGATGCCAAGGGTTGTAGGTGGGCCCATGCAGCGTGTTGTCGGTGAACCAGCGCATCGAATAGACCGGCGCATTGGTCCGCCCCACCACGATCGCGCCGGCCCGCTTCAGGTTCGCAACCACCGGGTTGTCGGCGGGCGCAATCAGGTCGCGGTAGACCGCGGTGCCGTTATCGGTGGGGTGGCCCTGCTGGTCGATGTTGATCTTGATCGTGACCGGCACGCCGTGCAGCGGCCCCAGCGGCCGGCCCTCGGCCACCGCGCGGTCGGCCGCGGCCGCGGCCGCCAGCGCCTCGTCGTCCATCCGCCGGACGATGGCGTTGACGGCGGGGTTCACCGCATCGATCCGGGCCAGCGACGCCTCGACCAGACGGGTCGCCGTCACCCCGCCCTCGCGCACCAGCCGGGCCTGGGCCCCGGCGTCGAGCATGTGGAGCGGCGTCGAGGAGGCTTGATCCGGTGCCGATCCTTCGGCAAAGCTGGCGGCAGTCCCGTCGGACATGATGTCTCCGGCCTTCTTCGAGAGGGGTGGGGGGCGCGGTCTGCCCGGCCCCGCTTTGTGTCCCTGTTTGTATTTTGAGATGCTATGAGACAAGAAAACGGAACGCAAGAGCCAGTTGTCGATTCAGAAGGGCCAAGCCGTCTGCAACGCGATCTGCTGCCGCGGGTGCTGGATTATCTGCGCAGCAACGGCCTCGCCCCCGGCGACCGGGTGACCGAGCTTGCCCTTGCCCAGCATCTTCAGGTCTCGCGCACCCCGGTCCGGGCGGTGATGGAGGAACTGGCACGCCAGGGTGTGCTGGACCACCAGCCCCGGCGCGGCTACAGCCTGCGCGCCGTGCCCGACGCCCCGGCCATGGAGGCGCACCCGCCCGGAGAGGTCGACCAGCTCTGCATCCGCCTGGCGGGGGATCGCCAGCGCAACCGCCTGCCGGCCGAGGTGTCGGAAGCCGATCTGATGCGCCGCTACGGGGTCAGCCGGCCGCTGCTGCTCAGGGTGCTGGCCCAGCTGTCGGAAATCGGCATGGCCGAACGCAAGCCCGGCCATGGCTGGGCCTTCCTGCCGGTGCTGGACGATGCCGCCCGGCGGGAAAGCTATGAATTCCGCCTGCTGATCGAACCCGCCAGCGTGATGGCGCAGAACTTCCACCTCGATCCCGCCTGGGTGGAAGACATGCGCCGCCGCCACCAGGCCTTCATGGCGGCCCCCTGGGGCGAGACCTCGTCGATCACGCTCTTTGAAATGAACGCCGCCTTCCACGAAGGCCTGGCCATGGCCTCGGGCAACCGCTTCATCCTGAACGCGCTGCGCCAGCAGAGCCGCATCCGCCGCTTTTCCAACTACGACTGGGTCTACGGGCTGGAGCGGGTCAAGGTCTCGTGCCGCGAACATCTGGAGATCCTGGACCGCCTGGAACTGGACCAGCGCGAAATCGCCGCCGCCCTCATCCGCCGCCACCTGGAACAGGCCGCCGGCCTGACCCGGCCGACCCCGCTGGACTGACCGCACGGGTCTGACACCGTTCATCGCCGGACATGACCGGACGACGGCATAGGGCGCCCCTGTCCGGCCCCCCTCTCGGCCGACCTTTGCACACCCTCTCTACCGTCATCCCCGTCTCTACACCGTCATCCCCGCGAAGGCGGGGATCCACCTTGCTCTCCGGCCAAAGAACATCGAACGCCCAGGCACCACCGGACCCGCCCCCGACCACCGCAAAGGTGGATCCCCGCCTCCGCGGGGATGACGGTGGTAGGGGTGGAGCGAACCCGGCGAGGGTCGGCGCCTGACATGGGCGGGCGATGGTGGTGGGGGTGGAGCGACCCCGGCGAGGGTCGGCGCCCG
>MDTG01093438.1_pt1 | contig 21110 bp, 22 predicted proteins | sample 811421 | NCBI WGS metagenome assembly MDTG01 (sample SAMN05326645, study PRJNA326480) | marine metagenome | isolation source: seawater | place: Pacific Ocean: South East | collected 2011 | reverse complement strand
CTGACTCGATATATAGAGGAGGAAAGTGAAACACCGAATCAGCCCCCGCATGAATGCTAACTGCACCTTAATAAATAATTTAAGTTAGTCAAAGAAAGGTCAATTAAATTTAATTTAAAATGAATATAAAATCTGTTTTTTCGTATAGTTTTCAGTCTTTTTACCTTGCAGGGAGTTTCTTACTTTTATTTATTTTTTTACCCACTTTTTATAATTTATCACTTGGATTAGCCTTGAGCACCATAGGCCTAGTTATACTCTTATCTAGATTCTTTGATGTTATTTCAGATATTTGCATAGGATACCTATCAGAAAAAAGGATATTAAATGGATATTCTAAAAAAAATCAAATTATTTTAGGTTTAGTTATTTTTATTTTTTCTTTAATCGGACTATATGTTGTGCAACCAACGAATATTTTTTTATTTGTCTTTTATTACAATTTAGCCTTAATAAGCTATTCAATAGCAATAATCCCATATGACTCCATAGTAATAGATCAAAAAAAAATCTTAAATAAAAGGTTCCAATTAGCGACAGTTAAAGAAATTTTTACTATCTCGGGGGTAGTAGCAGCACTGGTTATACCAACAGCAATCTCTAAATATCTATCTTTAGATTTATTAGACCCTATTGTAATTCAAATAAGTGGTTACATAATAATTTCATTAGCATCTTTTGGAGTTCTAATATTTTATTTTTTATATGATGATGAAATTAATTACCTTTCAAGTTCAATAAAATTCAATGAAATTATATCTTTTTTTAAAACTAATAAAAAAATATCTAATTTTGCAATCATTACTTTTTTCAACCTACTTGCAAACAATTTTACTGCTAACCTTTTTATTTTATTTGTATCTAATTATTTAGGGCTAAAAGATTATGCAGGATATTTATTAATTCTATATTTCTCAGTTACACTAATATCAACTCCATTTTGGTATATGTTTGGTAAAAAATTTTCTAATATGTTTCTTCTTCAATTAGGGACAATAATAACTTTAATAGGTTTCTTGTTTGTAGGATTTACTAATTCATATAATTGGGAATTATATATCTTGGTAATATTTATTACTGGTATAGGTATAGGTGTTGATTTAATAATTCCACAGATAGAATTAGCAGACATACTAGATGAAAATAAACATAATAGGTTAACTCAAATTTTTACTTCTTTCTTTTCTATTATTCGAAAAGCAGCAATTGGTTTAGCTGCTGGTTTTGCTTTAACAGGCTATGGGTATTTAGAGAAAAATAATTTTACAATTTTTCTTGATATACCTAATATAATGATTTTCTATTTTATTATTCCTTTAGTTATAAAATTATTCGTATTAATACTTATTATGAGATATAGACTTAAATTTAATGACCGCATTAGAGGATAAAAAACATCTCATATATGTCCTCGGAACCTTTGCTTTCTTTCTTTTTACCATTGCTGACACTATTTTAAAAATAATAGGTGATTTTTATAAAGATACAGTAATTTTCTCAATCGCATCATTCTCCTCCATTGCTCCTGTTTTAGCGTATCTCCTATATAGAAAAAGTTTTGACGAAATAAAAACTAAAAATTATAAACTTCATTTTATCAGAGGTATTTTGATGACTTTGACGTATTATTTCATTGTCAAAGGAATAATTCTCCTACCACTCTCTGTTGCTTATCCAATCATTTTGTCCGCACCAGTTTTATTGTCAATTATGGGAATAATAATTCTTAAAGAAAAAATTTATCTATCTAAAGTAGTTTCGCTTCTCATAGCCATGTTTGCAGTTTTTTTAGTTTCAGGTTTTAGTTTAAATCAAGGTTTTAATGCGCAAGGTGTTTTTTTCTTAATTTGTGGAGTTGTTGCGCTGGCATGTTTAGATTTTTCTGTAAGGGTTTATGGTACGTCTGAAAGAACAGTTGCTCTTACATTTTATAGTATGCTAATAACAGGTACTATTTTTTTTCTATTTTCTATTAACCACTTTGATGAAATTCTATTTAAAGATTTCTTAATGATGGTTGGTGCAGGTTTGATTGATGGCGTCGCTATGATGATACTTATTTATTCTTTAAGAAGAGTTGAGGCTTCCTTTTTTAGTATAACACACTATTCACAAATTATTTTTGGCATTATAATTAGTATTTTAATATTCAACCATTATCCTTCTATGATTGAAATATTTGGTTCCATCTTAATAATAATCTCTGGATATTTGATTTACTCAAAGTTAAAAAAATTAAATTGATTCTTGTTTCATTGGAACAACAGCACATCCTGATATCTTCCATTCATTATCATTTTTGATAAGGGAGTACGTTGCTAAATAAGATATATTAGATTGAGAAATAACTTGCAATTGATGATATATGGACCCATCTAAATATTTAGAGTCAATAAAATAATACTGCTTGGGATTGTAAACTGGTTCATAATAATTTTTAACCATAGTCATAAAATCATCTGGATTATTAAACTTTAATTTAATGATAGGAGCCGCGTAAGAAAAAGCTAATTCGGCATTTTTACTTTGAAAAGCCTGTATTTGACTTTCTATTATATTTTGAGTTTTGGATAAATCTTTCTGAAATGAATTTTCACCTTTGGCTAAACCAGATATCGATAAGATCGTAATAATTAATATGAATTGTTTTTTAATCATAGTTTTTATATGTAAAATTTTTAATCATAGATGACCAAGTTTCTTACAATCTTATTTAGCCTTTATTTTTCAACTAATTTGAATGCTGATCAAAATAGCCCAAAACTAGATTTTTTTTTTGAAGAGCTACTTCAAGAAAAGGATATTTCTAAACAAAATATAATAATAAACAGTATTTGGGGTGAGTGGATGCAATCAGATAATACTGATGTGCAAATTATTATGGATAATATGCCAAAGTACTTTCAATCGAAAAATTATAAAGAAGCAATTTCTGCCCTAACCTTTGTAATTGAATTGGAGCCTAGTTTTTCTGAGGCATATAACAAAAGGGCAACATTTTATTTTATGATGGGTGACTATGAGAAATCAATGCGAGATATAGAGATAACATTGACTTTAGAGCCAAGACACTTCGGGGCTTTAGATGGAATGAGCAGAATTCTGATATATTTTGAAAAGTATCAACAAGCACTCAAAGTATATGATGAAATGAAGCTACTTATGCCAAATGACTCATCTATAGATACCAAGATCGAAAGCCTCAACAAATTAATCTACGATAACGCTTAATCAAATTTAACTAGACCATTTGATATTTATTGAATATTTCAAAATTCTATAAAAACTGTCTATTCGAAAAATATATGTGAGATAACTTATTCAAATATAATTTATGATTTTATAAAAGATAAATATCGTAAAAAATTTAGAACCCCTGCCACCTTCCTCCTCGACACATAGTCTCAACCCAAGTAGCTAGGGGAGGAACATAATATTTTAATTTTAAAATTATTAAATAGATTTTTAATAATTAAAAACCCTGTAAAATAATAACTTATGCTTATTAATGAATATTCTCTGATAATTTTAATCTATATTTTTGCTGCTTATGTTGTTTGTGGGGTCGTTAAAGGTAGTATTGGATTTGGACTGCCGACTGTCTCTATTTCACTTCTTGCTTTTTTGATAGATGTAAAACTTGTTATAGCATTAATACTTATCCCAACGTTAATAATAAATATCTACCAATTATGTAAAGGTGGAAATTTAAAAAAAATTTTTTTTGAAACAAAGTATTTTCTTTTCTTTTCTACAATTTCCATTTATCCAGGAGCCTTTTTACTAAAATCTTTCAATTCACAGATAATAATTTTTTTAATTGCCTTAATTTTAATAACAAACTCGATTTTATTTTTAACAAACATAAAATTTAAAATACCACATTTCGATAAACCAATAACACAGATATTAATTGGATTTATAAATGGCATTATTATTGGCATGACAAGCATTTACACTATGCCATTAGTATTTCTATTACAGTCATTAAATTATAATAAAAACACAACTATACAATTTTTGGGTATAGCTTTTTTTTTATACCCGTTGGCCCAATTATTTGCCTTCAGTAACTTTGAATTAATTTCTATTTTGATCGTACAAGATTCTTTTTTAATCATGATACCAATTACTTTGGGTTTCTTAATCGGCCAAAAAATAAGAAGCTTCATCTCAGAACAGCTCTTTCAAAAAATGTTTTATTTGATGCTTTTATTTATGAGTTGCATTATTTTAATAAACTTGATTTAGGTATTTTAATAAACATTCAATAGTTTATAAAAGAAGTTGTGAAAAAAAAATTTAACACCAAAGTAATTCACTCTGGCCATGGACCAGATAAAGAAACTGGTAGTGTCATGCCACCAATACATCTTTCTTCAACTTTTAAACAGCTTGAACCTGGAAAATTCCAATACGAATATGCAAGAACTAAAAACCCATCTCGAGATATTTTAGAGAAATTATTAGCTGAACTTGAGTCAGGTGAAAGTGCATATGCATTTGCCTCCGGGATGTCAGCAATTAATACTATTTGTGACCTATTTGGTAGTGACTATCATGTAGTATGTTCAGATGATGTTTATGGAGGAACGAGGAGACTATTTGATAAAGTCAAAAGCGATATTGATGTAACCTATGTAGATTTTGATAAAAATGTTAATTGGGGTGACATTATTACTAATCGCACTAAGTTTGTATGGTTGGAAACCCCTTCTAACCCACTTATGAAAATCATTGATATTAAAAATACCTCCCAAATAGCTAATGGCTTAAATCTACCAGTAATTTGTGATAACACCTTTGCCTCCCCATTTAATCAAAGACCTCTAGAACTTGGTGCTGACATAGTAATAAGCTCCTCTACTAAGTATTTAGGTGGCCATTCTGATATTGTCGGAGGCTCAATTGTCATAAAAGACGAAAAAAAATATGGAGAAAGAATTTCTTTCTTGCAAAACTCAATTGGTGCTATCCCATCTCCTTTCGATTGCTACTTATTAACTAGAAGTATAAAAACTCTCTCTGTAAGAATGAAACGTCATAATGATAATGCGAATCAAATAGCAAATTACCTCATTAATAATCCTAAAATCCTTAAAATTCACTATCCAGGTATCGATATCAAATATAAGGAATTGGCCTCTCAACAAATGGACGGAATGGGAGGAATGATGTCTATTGTAGTAGATGCTGATCGTGATGGGATCAACAGGTTCCTTAAAAACTTAAACTATTTTACCCTAGCTGAGAGCCTAGGAGGCGTTGAAAGTTTAATTGAACACCCTGCTATCATGACTCACGCATCTATAGATAAAAATATCAGAGACTCACTTGGTATTACTGATAATTTGTTACGATTATCTATTGGTATTGAAGACGCCGATGATCTTATCGAAGATTTAGAACAAGCTTTAAATAAAATTTAAAAATAATAATGTCAAAAAATATAATTGATCTAATTGGGAATACCCCTTTAATAAAGCTAAAATATCCATCAGAAATAACAGGATGTAATATCTATGGGAAAGCAGAGTTTATGAACCCAGGTGGTTCAGTTAAAGATAGAGCAGCTCTTGGAATAATTTTAGAAGCTGAAAAAAATAAGTTAATTGAACCAGGCGGCACTGTTGTTGAAGGTACCTTTGGCAACACGGGTATCGCGCTAACTATGATTAACAATGCAAGGGGGTATAAAACCATAATTGTTATGCCAGATGGAGCTTCTTTAGAAAAGAGGGAAATCTTAAGGAATTTAGGTGCAGAGCTAAAAGTAGTAGAAACAAAGCCTTACTCAGATCCTGGTAATTACCAACATATCTCTAAAAGGTTAGCAGAAGAGTTAAAATCTAAAAACAGTGACTCTGTAATATGGGCCAATCAATTTGATAATACTGCAAACTATAAATTTCACTCCAAAACAACTGCAAAAGAAATTTACGATCAGCTTGAGGGTAAGGTAGATGGTTTTACATGTGCTATTGGCACTGGGGGAACATTAGCAGGAACATCAGTGGGGCTTAAAAAACTTAACAATGATATTAAAGTTGCTTGCTCTGACCCACAGGGTGCAAAAATGTATAAATATTTTAAAGACTCTGTTTTGGAGGTAACTGGAGAACCATCAGAGACAGAGGGAATTGGCCAATATAGAATTACTAAAAATGTAGAAGCAAGTAAAATAGATTTGGCATATCATGTTACGGACAAAGAGGCATTTGAATTACTTTATAAATTAATTAAAACAGAAGGTCTCTTTTTAGGAACAAGTTGCGGTGTAAATATCGCTGGCGCGATGAAAATGGCTAAAGAATTAGGTCCTGGGAAAAATATCGTAACAATTTTATGTGATGATGCTTACAAATATTTTAGTAAGATGTTTAATAAAGATTTTTTGGAATCAAAAGGTTTGCCTAAGCCCTATTGGCTATAAAGCTATCTGTTTTTTAAGAAAGTAATTCTTCTTAGTGTATTATCTTTGATAACAATATGATGAAACAAAGCACCTAAGACATGTAGAGAAAACAAGACAAGTAATAAATTACCAAGCCAGTCATGTATTAAATGATTATAATATTTAAAATCTCTATTACTTTCTAGAATTTCTGGAAGATTTATCCCGAAAAATACGACAACATCACCTTGAAGATTGGTCAAAAAATAACCACTAATGGGAAGAATAAAAAATAATATATAAAAAAGTATATGTGTAGTTGTTGCTACTTTCATAAGTATTTTTTTATTTTGAAGAGGTGATGGTTTGATATTCATAAATTTCCATGCAACTCTAAAAATTGCTAGTAAGAGTATCGTGATACCTAAGCTATTATGAATCATTAAAACTTCATAGTAATACTGGTAATTATGCTTCAAGTTTAAACCTAATATGAATGTAGCAATAATTATTAGCGCCATCGACCAATGGAATATAATGCTAATTAAACCATATCTTTCTTTACTATTGAAAATTTTAACCATATTTAAGAATACATTTATTTATTATTAATAATCGACAAAAATCTATAAATAAGAATTTCTTATTAGATTTCCTTTCTTTAATTTGATTTAGTAATCAAGTTAACACAATTATGAGATTTTTCAGATATTTAATAATTTTCATTCTCTTTGCCACTAATAATATTCTCTCAAAAGATTATATAGTTATCCAATCTACAACAAGTACTGTTAATACAGGTCTTATGGATATGCTTTCTGATTACTTTAAAAAAGAAACAGGAATTGATGTTCGAACTATTGCAGTAGGCACTGGCACGGCTATCTCAAATGCAAAGAATGGAGACAGCGATATTTTGTTAGTACACTCAGAAATTGATGAATTACTATTTGTTGAAGAGGGGTATGGGGTTGAAAGACATGAATTGATGTATAATGATTTTGTTTTAGTCGGTCCAAATGATGATCCTGCAAAAATATCCAATGCTCAAAATTTAAAAGATGTAATGGGAAAGCTTCATTTATCAGAATTTAAGTTTGTTTCGCGAGATGATAATTCAGGCACTCATAAAAAAGAACTATCACTATGGAAAAATTATGAAATCTCACCAAGGGAAGATAAAAACTATATTAAAACAGGTGCTGGAATGGCAAATACATTGAATATAGCTTCAGAAATGAAAGCTTATACGTTAACAGATAGAGGTACGTGGATATCATTTCAAAATAAAAAAAATTTAAAAATTTTGTATGAGAAAGACAAATCTCTTTATAATCCCTATGGAATTATTGCATTAAGCCCAAAAATGTTTCCTCATGTTGAGTATGAAAAATCTTTAAAATTTATCAACTGGTTAATTAATGGCAATGGTAGAGATCTTATTGAAAATTTTAAAATTGATGGTAAAAAACTTTTTTTTGTTAATAAATGAGTTTTAGAGTAAAAGTGATATAATTCATAAATGTTAACTTATGAAAAAGTTTTTGATGCAATTTTTATTTCACTTCATGTAAGTATTACATCTACTTTATTTTCTTTTTTCCTATCTCTTATTTTTGGTTATTTAATTGCAATAAACAATTTTATGTTAAAAAATATTATTATTGCTTTTTTTGGCTCTTTGACATCTATTCCTCCTGTTTGTGCAGGTTTGATTGTTTATCTTTTAATAAGTAGATCTGGCCCATTAGGATGGATGGAAATTTTGTACACTCCCTCAGCAATGATTATTGCCCAATTCTTAATAATACTTCCGATTATGACAACTTTAATTATCAACTATATTCATGAGGAATATCCAAGATTTAGCGAAGAACTAAAATCGTACGGTGCATCTAAAAAAGATTTAATGATTTTATTAATTACAAATAAAAAATCTATTTATTTGACAGTTTTATTAATTGGTTTTGGAAGAGCAATTAGTGAATATGGGGCCGCTGCAATTGTTGGAGGTTCAATAGATCATGTTACTAGAAATATGACATCTATGATTGCTCTAGAAACATCAAAAGGAAATATTCTAACGGGGGTTATTTTAGGTTTAATATTGATATTATTAGCTTTAATCATTTCATTCAGTATTAATATTATAAAAAAAAATAATGTTTAGTCTCAAAGAAGTTTCTTATATCAAAAATAAAAAAACTATTTTAGAGAATATTAATTGTAAAATTCCTAATAATAAAACCACTGCTATTATGGGTAAAAATGGTTCAGGTAAAACTACGTTCTTAAAAATACTAAATAAAATTTTATCACCCTCTATAGGAAAATTAGAAAGTATTATAAAAAAACCCATTCCTATGCTTTTTCAGAGTCCGATAATATTTGAAAATACAGTAGAATATAATTATTTAGTTCTTCATAAAATAAAAAAAAATAAAATTAATAAAAAATGGTTTGAAACTTTTGATTTAGATAAAATAAAAAATCAAAATATCAATGCTCTCTCTGGTGGAGAGAAACAAAAATTATTTTTATCTAGGTTAATGTCTTATAACCAAAATAATTTACTTTTAGATGAACCAAATCAGAATTTAGATTTAGAAAGTGAAAAGTTACTTGTAAACTTATTAATGCAGGAAAAACAAAAAAAAAAGACTATCGTTTTAACACTGCATGACTTTGAAATTGCGAAAAAGGTTGCAGATCTTATATTATATTTAGATAAAGGAAAAATTATCTTATTTGAAAAAAATTCATTATTCTTCAATAAGTTTAAATATTAAATTAATCTACTTAAAACTATATTTCGAATAGATATTATGAAAAAGTTTGTATTAATATTTTTCTTTCTAACAAGCTTATTAATGGCTAATGATTACGTTTCACAAAGACAAGATTCAATGCAAAATTTTAACAAATTAATGAGATCTGCAAGTCAAATGATTAAAAATGATGAAATCAATACCGATCTAAGTAATATTTATGATGATATTGAAATTATAATGAAACAGTATCCTTCCCTTTTTCCCGATGATAGTTTTGGAGGAAAATCAAAGGCTAGTGAAGATATTATTTATAGCCGTGATGAATTCAATCAATTATCCATCGAGACTGCAGAGCATGCAGCACTGGCTAGTATTGCTGCTAAAAACCAAGATTTTGATCTATTGCAACAGTCTCATAAAAACCTATATGGCTCTTGTAAAAGTTGCCACTCTCTTTTTAAGAATTAATATAATTTTTAAACTCTATATTTTTGTATATCATCTTCGATAGATTTATATTAGACATTTTAAGTTAGAAAAATATGGCATTGAGTTTCAAATCATTAAACATTCAAGAGTCATTTATAATAATCAAAGAAGGCGCTATTATAATTGATGTAAGAGAAGAAGATGAATTTAATCAAGCACATATAAAAAATAGTATTTTAATTCCATTATCAAAATTAACTTCTGAAAAAATTATCAGTTTGAATCCTGATAATAAGAAAATTATTATTCATTGTAGATCTGGTAAAAGATCTAAAGTAGCTGCAAATATCCTCATTAATCAAAATTATACTGGTGAGATCTTAGAAATGGACTCAGGCATTATAGGTTGGATTGAATCTAAATTACCTGTAATTTCTAAAACTTAATCTAAATGTAAATTACTTCACATTATAAAATTACATTTAGCCAAAATAATTAGTATTTATCATGTAAAAGATCATATATGCGAATAGACCAACAATTAGTATTATAAGAGGTATAGTTGATATGGTAAAAGCTTGCCTAAATTTTTTATTGAATATCAGCAGACTAGCAATCAATAATACCAACAAAATTAGTAATAGCCTTATCATTAGGGTATTATGGTTATTTTATAAATTTTTACTATTCTATATCTGCTATTTTCTCTATAAATACATCATATGACAGTTAAAATTGCAATTGCAGGTGCTAAAGGCAGAATGGGTGAAAATCTTATTCGGTCTGGTATTTCAAATAAAAATACAAATGTTGTAGGAGTATTTGATGTTGCAGAGATTGACACAAGTTTTTTAGAAGCATTTGGTCTGCCAGAGAGTACTAAGGTTTCAAGAGAGTCTTCTTTTAAGGAGGCCGATGTTGTCATTGATTTTACATCTCCAAAGGCATTATTCTCTTTTACTGAAACTGCTGTTTCTAACAATACTTGTTTAGTTATTGGTACTACAGGTTTAAACAAAGATCACCATAAATTATTAGAACAAGCTGCAAATTCTACCAAGATTTTTTACGCACCAAATATGAGTTTTGGTGTCAATTCTTTTTTTAATTTAGCGAGAAAAGCAGCATCTCATCTCAAAAATTATGATATTGAAATAATTGAAACACATCACCGTTATAAAAAAGACGCCCCGAGCGGAACGGCAATTAAACTTGGAGAAGAAATAGCTGAAGAGTTAAATTATTCAAATGATCAATTTAATTTTGATAGACAGCAAAATGTGAAAGAAAGAAGCGATAAAGAAATAGGTTTTTCCTCAATAAGAGGAGGCAACATACCTGGAGAGCATAAAGTAATATTTCATGGTGATAATGAATCTGTTGAATTAACTCACAAAGCATTTAATAGGAAAATTTTTTCTGATGGTGCTATAGAGGCAGCAATTTGGTTAAGCTCTCAAAAGAATGGATTGTATTCTTTTCGAGATATGATTAGTTAGCGTAAGACCTATATCTCTCAATAATTTTTTTTAGTTTTAATCTTTTATTTTCACTTAAAAACTTAGCAAATAATTTTTTCTTTCCAGAATATGTTATACTTAATGAGCTTTTTTCATTATTAATTTGTGACCAGTTTAAATTATAACTATTTTTTTCTATAAGCTTCTTTCCATCCAAATTATCCAAGTACATAGTTTGATTATCAAAGGATATTTTTTCAGTTTTTTTTACTTTTTTTAAAAAATAAAAAGTGCATGTAACTAAAATTAAAAACTCAACCATACCAAAAACAATAATTGGCCAGGCACCTACTAGTAAAAATCTTGCACCTATAAAAGTTATTAGAAAACCAGTAATTATCAAAAAAAATAATATTTGAAGATTTGATAAACTTTTATTTGGTTTAATGTGTAAAATTTTCTTCATATTTTTAATTATATAATTAAATTAATCATACGATGAAAAAATTGGAAAGAGCCAAAATTGTCCTAGATACACTAAATAAAATATACCCCAATGTCCCTATACCCTTAAAACATAAAAATATATATGAATTATTGATTGCTGTTTTATTGAGTGCCCAATGTACTGACGAAAGAGTAAATAAAATCACACCATTACTTTTTAAGATAGCTAAAAACCCTTATGACATGTCAAAAATATCTATTAATAAAATTTATAAAATCATAAGGCCTTGTGGTCTTGCCCCAAAAAAATCAAAAGCAATTTCTAAACTATCTAAAATTTTGGTTAAAAATTTTGATGGGAAGGTTCCCAAATCATTCGAGGAACTGGAAAACTTACCAGGCGTTGGTCACAAAACAGCAAGCGTTGTCATGTCCCAAGGATTTGGTTTACCAGCATTTCCCGTTGATACCCATATACACAGATTAGCTCAAAGGTGGGGGATCACTAATGGAAAAAATGTCGTCCAAACTGAAAAGGATATTAAAAAAATCTTCCCAAAGAATTCTTGGAATAATCTACATTTGCAAATGATTTTTTATGGAAGGCAGTATTGCAAAGCAAGAAGTTGTTATGGTATTGAATGTAAAATATGCACTTCTTGTTATCCAAATAGAAAAAAACCTTTAATTGTTAAAAAACCCTAGAATATCTATGAAAAAAGACAAAATAATGTATAAAAATATCGATATTGGTCATTGAATGAAAATTATAAATAAAATTTTAATTGCGAATAGAAGTGAAATTGCCATAAGAATTTCTCGAGCAGCCACAGAGTTGGGCTTTAAGACAGTGTCCATTTATTCTTATGAGGACAGGTTTGCTTTACACAGATTTAAAACAGATGAAAGTTACTTAGTTGGCTCTGGGCTCGGACCCATCCAAGCCTACTTAGACTATAAAGGCATTGTGCAAATTGCTATTAACTCTGGCTGTGATGCAATACATCCTGGCTATGGTTTCTTATCTGAAAATCCTGAATTTGCTGACGAGTGTGCCAAACATAATATTCTTTTTGTTGGACCGTCTTCAAAAATTATGAGATCACTAGGTAATAAGGTTGAGGCTAAAAAAACAGCTGAAAAAGCAAATGTTCCTACTATTCCTTCAACAGGCCCACTTCCCAAAGATATAACAAAATGCAAAAAACTAGCAAAAAAAATTGGTTATCCAATAATGCTAAAAGCATCTTGGGGCGGTGGTGGTCGTGGTATGCGAGTCATCAGAAAAGAGTCAGAATTACAAAACCAAATAAATACAGCTAGACGCGAAGCAAAGAGTGCCTTTGGGAAAGATGACGTTTTTTTTGAAAAATTAATTGAAAAAGCTTTTCATGTAGAGGTTCAAATAATTGGAGATAAACATGGTAATATTGTTCATCTTTTTGAAAGAGATTGTTCTCTGCAAAGGAGGCATCAAAAGGTTGTTGAAAGAGCACCTGCTGCTTATTTAAGTGATAAAGAAAGACAATCTATTTGTGAAGCAGGGGTAAGGATTGGAGAAAAAGTAAATTATTCATGTGCTGGAACAGTAGAATTTTTAATTGATGCTAAAACCAAAAACTTCTTTTTTATAGAGGTGAATCCAAGAGTTCAAGTTGAGCACACTGTAACTGAAGAAATCACTGGTATTGATATTGTCAAAGCACAATTCCTTCTTGCTGCAGGTGCTAAAATTGGTGATGGAGTCTGTGGGGTTCCCAAACAGGCTAATATATTTATGAAAGGACATGCAATCCAATCACGAGTTACTACCGAAGATGCTGCTAATGATTTTGCTCCAGACTATGGAAAAATAACAGTTTATAGGTCTGCAAGTGGACATGGTATAAGATTGGATGCTGGTACCGCCGCCACTGGAACAGTAATTACCCCTTATTATGACTCTTTATTGGTGAAAGTTACTGCCAAAGGTCAGTCACCAATTGAAGCAAAAGAAAGAATGGACAGAGCGTTGAGTGAATTTAGAGTCAGGGGCGTTAAAACTAACATCCCATTTCTTTTAAAACTTATAAACCATGATGGTTTTGATAAGTTTAAATATCATACAAAATTTATTGATAGTGAAAAAAGTTTATTCAATTTTACAAATAGAAGAGATAGGGCATCAAAGACATTAAATTTTTTAGCTGAAGTTATTGTTAATGGAAATACTGAGGTCACTAATAGACCAAAACTCAGAGAAACAACCCCCTCAAAATTATCTGATTATGGTATAGCAAAATCAAAAAATGCCAAAAAAACTGTTTCAAAAACTTTCAAACAAATTCTTGATGAAAAAGGTCCACTTGACGTAGCTCAAGAGGTGCTAAAGCAAAAAAAACTCTTAATTACTGATACAACCTTTAGAGACGCTCACCAATCTCTTATTGCTACGCGTATGAGAACACAAGATATGCTTGGAATAACAGATTTATACGAAGATAGATTAAAGGACTTATTCTCTATTGAATGTTGGGGTGGAGCAACATTTGATGTTGCTTTAAGATTCTTAAAAGAAGACCCCTGGGAGCGACTTGAAAAACTAAGAGAACAAATGCCATCTGCACTACTGCAAATGCTTTTTAGAGGATCAAATGCATTAGGATACACTAACTATCCAGATAACGTATTAAGAAGTTTTATCCAACTTTCTGCAAAGTCAGGAATAGATGTATTTAGAATATTTGATGCTTTGAATTGGATAGAAAATATGAGAGTTTCAATAGATGAAGTACTAAAGTCAGGAAAAATCTGTGAGGCTTCCATTTGTTATTCAGGAGACTTATCATCAAAGTCTGAAAAAAAATATACATTAGACTATTATCTCAAAATGGCTGAAAAACTTGAAAAGTTGGGAGTCCATTTTTTAGCCATTAAAGATATGGCAGGTCTGTGTAAGCCAATGGCATCTAAAATTTTATTTAAAGAGCTTAAAAAAAATATCAAAATTCCCATTCATTTTCACACTCATGATACAAGTGGAAATGGGGTGGCTACTATCTTAAATGCATCTGACGCTGGCGTGGATATCGTTGATCTAGCTATAGACTCTTGGTCAGGATTTACCTCTCAGCCTAGTTTTGGCGCAGTGTTAGAATCTTTAGATAATAACACTAGAGATCCAAAAATCTCCTCAGCTGTTGTTAGAACAGCTGCAAATTATTGGGAAGGCGTAAGAAAACAATACCAGCCTTTTGAGAGCAAAACTCGAACAAGCATGTCAGAAGTATATCTTCATCAAATGCCAGGAGGGCAATATACAAATTTAAGAGAACAGGCAAGATCAATGGGAATAAATGATGATAGATGGCCAGAGCTTGCATCAATGTATGCAGAAGTAAATAAAATATTCGGTGATGTCATAAAAGTTACACCTATCTCTAAAGTTGTTGGTGATATGGCTATTTATATGCTTGCTAATAATATACAAATCGATGATGTATTAGATCCAAAAAAAGATGTTGGTTTCCCAGCATCCGTGATTGAATTTTTCAGTGGTAGATTGGGGCAGCCGTACAAAGGCTTTCCAAAAGCGTTGCAGAAGAAAATTTTAAAGGGCAAGAAGCCAATAAATTATCGTTTTGGATCAAAGATTGCATCTCTAAATATCAAAAAGAGAAAAGCTGATTTAGATAAACAATATAAAGAAAAAATTTCAGAAAAAGATACTCTTTCACAAATCTTTTTTCCTGAAGTATTTGATGAATATATGAAACATAAAAAGAAATTTGGAAATACTAGTGTAATTCCAACTTCAAATTACTTTTTTGGAATGAATGCTGGTGAAGAAATATATGTTTCAATAGAACCAGGAAAAACATTAATAATCAGATACTTCACTTTAAGTGAACCGAATGAAAAGGGTTTTAGAACGGTTTATTTTGAATTAAATGGTCAGCCGCGTTCTGTTGATGTGAAAGATAATTCGATTGCTATAGATGATCTAGCCAAAGAAATGGCTGACGCGAGTAATAAAGACCATGTTGCTGCCCCTATACCAGGCCTTTTAGTAGACGTTACTGTAACAGAAGGGCTTAAGGTTTCTAAAGGTGCAAAATTATGTACTATTGAAGCAATGAAAATGGAAACCGTTATCTATGCTGAAAATTCTGGTGTAGTCCAAAAGCTCTGTGTCAAAGCTGGAGAAAACATTGAGGCTCAACAGCTTTTATTAGTCATAAAATAATTTTTTCTATTTTTTTAATGTGGTAGTTTCTAATTGTGTTTAAAAAAATATTAACAGCTAAACATAGAGGATTTTGCGCAGGGGTTGAGCGAGCTGTAGAAATGGTAGAAAAAAGCTTAATCAAATATGGTTCACCAGTTTATGTACGCCATGAAATAGTTCACAACAAGTTTGTCGTTAATAATCTCATAAAAAAAGGAGTCATTTTTGTTGACTCATTAGATGAAATCCCTGATGGGACCCAACAACCAGTAATTTTCTCTGCTCATGGTGTAGCAAAAAGAGTAATAGAAAAAGCAAAAAATTATAACTTATTATTTTATGATGCTATTTGTCCTTTGGTAAGCAAAATTCATAAAGAAATAATTCAATTAGAAAAACAGGATTATCAAATAATTATGATTGGGCATGACGGTCATCCAGAAGTTGAGGGAACCGCAGGTCAGTTAGAAGATATAGGAAATTTGACATTAGTCCAAAATTTAGAGGATGTTGAAAAACTTTACTATAATTTAGATCAAAAATTAGCATACATTACACAAACAACTTTATCAGTTTTGGACACTCAAGAAATAGTTGATGCTTTGAAATTAAAATTTCCCTCAATATTAGAGCCAAAAAAATCTGATATATGTTATGCCACATCAAATAGACAAGAATCAGTTCAAGAAATGGCAACAAAAGTTGATGCCATTTATGTAATCGGAGCTTTTAATAGTTCTAACTCTATTAGACTAGTGGAAACAGCAAAAAGATTTGGTTGTAAGCATAGTGAATTAATTGAAAATATTCATGATTTTGATTTCAACAAATTATCGGAATACAATAAAATTGGTTTAACAGCAAGTGCTTCTGCTCCAGAAGAACAGTTAGATCTGTTTATAAAGAAAGCTGAGAGTCTATATAGCCTCAAGGTATTTGATTATAAAGAAGATGAAAATATTGTTTTTAAAGTTCCAAATTTTCTTAATTAAATCTTTTTCTATAAAAAAAATCTACAAGAGTCATATGCGGTAAGGTTAATGCAGCAAGTCCTATAAAAACAGTTTTTATAAAAGACTCATCGAAAGAAATATTATTGCTTAAGTATACAATAGTAACACACCCTCCAATCCAAGTTAAAGCTGTAAAAATAATTGTAGAGGTATAAACAAATTTTCTATTAGATAAATATTGGTTGGTATCAGATAAGATGGCTTTTATATGCTTAAAAGTATGTATGAAGCAAAAATATAAAGCAAAACCTGTTAATGGGTCTAATAAAGAGATGATAATTAAAATTAATAACATTTCAAATAGACCTCGCCTAAGTTCTCTTGTATGTAATGCTAAAAAACAGTAATAAGTAAGCAAAAAAATATAAATTATGTAGCCTATAATTAAATATTTTTTAATATGAATAAAATTTTCATTTGATAAGTATTTAAAAATTTCAAATGTCTCATGTGTATGAAAAAATATAATACCTAGTATTATATTCATTCCGTGAGTAAGGGCTATTGGCCACTTATAACTTTTGACCCTCAAGTTAGACCAGTCACATAAACCAAAGTGAATTATGCTCATTAAAATGAATAAAGTTAGTGCTATTGTTGAAAAATTAATCCAAAAAATAATTACAGCGACAGAAATTAAAATATATCCAATAATAAATAGTATGAATTTTTTTTTTGATTGAAAACCAAGTAGAGCAGCAACAGCTCCATCAAAAGAACCGTGTGGAACCCCAATAAAAGATACTAAACAGAGAGCTATAAGAGAAAGAGTGCTTAATTCATACATAATTAACCTGTTAATGATTGAAAAAAACTTTTTAAAAATCCTAATTTTGGCATGGAATATATAATTTTTAATTTTGTTTTTAAACTTGATGTGCCCATCATAAAAGATGCAAATTCGTCTCCACTTAATGATTTAATCATTCTTCTAAAGATAATTTCAGTTTGTACGTTATTTTCAATATATTTGACAAATATTAAATCCATCCAATTTTCCCAAAAGGGATGAATATTTCTTTTTAAATTTACTGAATTAGACTTAAGATTTCTTATAAAAAAAGAAAAGGCATATCCAGAGGAAATTTTAGTTGCTCCTCCTCTAGATCCTATATTTACATGATTGGTATCGATACTTTTGTAATTCATGGAATACATGGGAAGAACACCTCTTTCTTCTTCAATCAATTGGTAGTTTTTAATGTTTAAATTATTCTTTATATAATCTTTAATTTTTCTCTCATACCAATCTTTTTCTAAAGTGGTTTTAGAAAATACTGTAGACTCAACTAAGATCTCATCACTTTTAAGAGGGAGCAAATACATAAAATGCAACCCTTCACCTTGATGGACACGAAAATCCATCAAGTTAACAGTATTTTCATAATTTAGTTCATTAGATCTAATAACAAATCCAAGAAAATGCTGCTTCAACTTATTTGGTTGGTGAATAGGCGTTCTAGAGTCATAAATTTTCCTGGAATATATATTCTCCCCACTCTCTAAAGCTATTTCAAAATAATTATTTATTTTTTTTATACTTAAAACATTATTTTCTTTTATCGAAAGATTATTGAAACCTTCCATGCAGAAATTTTTCCAGTCTTGAAATTTTATCACACAATAAGGCATTTCTTGACTCTTGTGCTCAACTTTTAGATCATTGAAATAAAATGACCATTTGCACCATCGATATTTTATAACTTCATTAAACTCTTTCATCCAATCCGTAAGCCAAAATGCAAAAAAATTATTTCTTGAACTATTAAAATCCTTGTCAATACCCACAATAGATATTTTACTTTTGTGATATTTTAATTTGAGAGTGGCCAACGCACTTGCACCCAAACCAATAAAAGCTACATCATAAATTTTCATCTTTAAAAGTTTCTCTAATCGTGGAGTATTTTTTGTAAATTTGTTTAATAAAAAAAAACTTTGGTATTGATCTTAGTGTTATCAATAATTTTTCAAATCCAGTTAAATAAACTCTTTTGTTCCCATAAAAAAAACCATTTCGTTTAATTTTTTCTCCTATTCCTTTGTATATCTGTGCTGCAACGAAAATTGCAAGTCTTGATCTAATTGGTATATATTTCATCCCATTAAATCCATTTTCATAATATATATCAGAGAGTTTAATTATCTTTTCTAAAGCATTGCTAATTTTATTTTGTATTTCATTATTTTTTGTATCTTTAAGTCTCTGAATATCAATCTCACCTATCCACTCTTTGGGTATGTAGATTCTATCCATATCAGCATCCTCATAAATATCTCTAGCAATATTAGTCAGTTGCATAGCTATTCCTAAATCTATGGCATGTTTTTGTGCATTCTGATCATTTACATTTATAATAGGCATCATCATCAAACCTACAGTTCCCGCCACTTTATAAGAGTAATCTATTAGTTCAGATACTGTATTTAATCTCACACTATCCTGGTCTTTAATGAGCCCAGTTGTGAGGTCTTCCAAGACTGATATTTTAATCCCGTGTTTTCTAAGAAACATATTAATCTCATGGGAGCTATTTGAAGAAATTTTTTGGAACTGATTTCTAATTTCTTTTGATAAATTCTCATTTGATCCATCGGCCAAATCATCAAAATATCTACAAATACTATACAGCTGAGAAGCACTTGATCTATTAGATCGCGGAAGAAAAAAGCTAGCCCAATAAAAACTTTTGCCATAATTCCTTAAAGAATTAAGGTCATTAAAATAATCTTGTACAATATTATTTGATACCAAAATCTCTCTTAACAAGTTTTTCTATTACTTTTGCTGAGCATAAAACACCTGGAATACCAGCTCCAGGATGTGAACCTGCTGCCGAAAAATATAAATTACTAATATTTTTATCTTTATTATGATATCTAAACCATGCAGATTGTGAAAAAATAGGTGCTATAGAAAATCCTGCTCCATACATTGATCTATAATCATTTTTAAAATCCTGCGGTGTCATCCAAAAGTCTGCTTCAATATTTTCATTTAAAGAAGGCATAATAGTATCTTCTAAAGCCTTAACGATTTTATTTCTTAATATTGGGCCCTCTCTATCCCAATCTATGTTAGCTTTTAAGTTAGGTACAGGACACAAAACATAAAAACTATCTTTACCAGAGGGTGCAAAAGTTTGATCAGTAGCAGTTGGCCTATGTAAATATAATGAAAAATCATCTGTCAGAATTCTACTCTCAAAAATATCATTTAATAAATCTTTATATCTTTCTGCCATCCAAATAGTGTGATGTGCTACTGACGGATATTGTTTTTTGCTTCCAAAAAATAATACATAAAGACCCATGGAATATTGAACATGCTTATCAGATTTTGGGAGAACGCCTTTGCTATATTGCGGCTCTAACATTTCTTTATAGACAGTTGGGGGATCTGCATTACACACTACTGCATCGGCTTGTATTATCTCTCCATTAGTGAGTCTAACTCCAGTGGCTTTTTTATTATGAATTATTATTTCTTCTACATCAGAATTTTTTCGAATTTTAATATTATTTCTATCCATAAGTTTTTCTAGCTCATGAACAATTTTTCCTGTTCCACCCATACAAAAAAACACACCCCACTTTCTTTCTAAATAATGTATGAGAGCATAGATGGAAGTTGTTGTAAAAGGATTGCCCCCGACCAGAAGAGGATGAATAGAAAAAGCCTTTCTCATAAATTCATTTTTTAATTTACTATTTACCAACTGACTTACTGTTAAATAACTTTTTAATTTCAGTAGTGATGGGACTTGTTTTACCATTTCCCAGAAAGAGGAAAATGGTTTATCTGATAGTTTTTCAAATCCAATTTTGAAAATATCTTTTGATGTATTTAATAGGTTCTCGTAGCCTTTTACATCATCTGCATCAAATTTTTTAATTTCTTCATTTGTATCCTTTATTGAAGGCCTGTAGTCAAAAGTTTTGCCATTGTGAAAATAAAACCTGTACCAAGGATCTAGTGGTACGAATTCTAGATAGTCTTCCAGATTTTCATTATAAATTTCAAAAAGCTCTTTAAACAAAAATGGAGCAGTAATAACAGTTGGCCCGGCATCGTGTCGATATCCATTTCTTTGAAAAACTCTGGCTCTACCACCCAGCATATCCAGTCTTTCTATTAAAGTTACATCAAAACCAAGCTTGTTACATCTTAATGCGGCAGCTAATCCACCAAAGCCTCCACCTACAATTACAGCATTTTTTTTCAATGATTATAAAGTATATGAATTTGAAATAAAAAAAAACCAGGCAAGTTAGACTCGCCTGGTTAAATAATTTATAAAGCTTTATTAAGCTTTTTTGCTTGAAGATGCTGTAGCAGCAGCCCAAATAACTGCGACAAAAGCGATCTTATTCACAACGTCAGCAACG
>MDTG01079954.1_pt1 | contig 21111 bp, 25 predicted proteins | sample 811421 | NCBI WGS metagenome assembly MDTG01 (sample SAMN05326645, study PRJNA326480) | marine metagenome | isolation source: seawater | place: Pacific Ocean: South East | collected 2011 | reverse complement strand
TCTTTATAAACAATATCATTTTTATGCGCCGCTATATAAAGTGGTAACACAGATAAGACTCTTTCATATTGTTCTAACTGTTCGTCTGTGAGTTGTTTTTTTTGCTTTATTGTGTTATATACATCTTCAAGTATAAATTGAATATTGGGATTGTATATATCTAATCCATCGCCTGGTTTGTAAGTTATGCTCATAATATTTTTCCTAAATAAATTATACAACTAGTATACTAGTTTTTGTGACCATTGTCAACCTTTTTGTCAAAAAAATACCCCAATCATCATTGAGGTACTTTCATTCTAGTTTTTACATCTAGAGTAGGTTTGTTAGGACAAGCCATTAATACTTAGTGAAAAATATGTTATAACATTGATTTCTTGGCAATTCGTTTTACACACTTCCATTCTTTATTGCGATTAGTTCTAGCATAAAATGTTTTTTCAAACAGATGTGTGTCCACAATCATGCCTTCATAATAAAACACACGCCATTGTAAGTATAGGGGTTTGTGATTTACATAATGTGTGAGTACATCAGCATACTTGCGTGATGTTTTGAATTCGTCTAAATGATATCTAACTTGATAGTTAAAATAGTTGTCTGCCTTGATCCCAAAAAGTTTGTCTTCTACTTTTTTTATTAGTTTTTTTGCTTCTGTGTCTGTCATTTAAGTATTTATAGGACAAAGTATGTCCTAGTACTAGATCGTTGCTTACAGACGGCGTGTGTGCGTTGTATGGGGTGTTACATTGCGTTGCTTACAACACTTGCTATGATAGTTAGTAGTGTGGTAAGAACCATACCAAGAATCCAAAAGATTCTGTTATCGAGCCTGTCTAGGCGATCCTGGAAAAACTTTCTGTTTTCTTTAATATTGTGTTCTAACCTGTGTATACAATCATGTATGTGGGTCAGTGACTCGTTTTTGATCTGCTCAGTCTCTTGATGTAATCTGATAACGTCTTCCTTTAGATCTTGGTTGGTTATTCTTTTAGCCATGTTACATTCCCAACATGTCTTTGATTTTTTGCCATATACTTTTACAGCATTGTTTAATTTTGTTCCACATATCCTATGTTTTCCCTTAATGTTTCTAATTTTACCTTGTCTTGTTGTATAATACAAGGATATTGCGTAGAATCACCACCTTCATCTGGATGACTCCACAAAAATTCGCTATGTGTGTGCCTGCTGTTCATTTTGTCTGCTAATTTGTCTAATTCATTTGCTGTCATGTCTTTATACACAAACACAAATGCTTCAAACTTTGTAGCAGGGAATAGTGTTGCTATAGTATTCAAACACTTTATGCTGTTTTCCCATATCAGTATTTTATCCATTAACTTACTACTCCATGGACATACTTTCTTTATACTAGCAAAGTAAGTACGCCATTCAGAATCACTACTTGCGACCTTTACCGCCACGTTGATTCTTTTTCTTCTTTTTCTTTTTGCCGCCTCTCATGGTTGCCATTATATTCTCCTTTGTAATTTTGTTACTTGTTTATTGACCCAACTTAATGCTCTAGGACCACCCCAAAGCAAGTAGGCTCCAATTGCTTTTGAATTCTCTGCTGTCAATCCTTTGTCTCGTGCTGTTCTGTAATTCTCTCTTGCCCTAATGAGATAACTTCTCATTCTAACCAATGTTCTTAAACTTAAATTATCACCATTTGCCAATTGGTTTGCTCTTGCTAAACCTACCTTAGTACCATATTGTCTACTAGGTGGCAATGTTTTTCTTATTTCTAGTGCCTTCTTTGCGGCATCTCTCATGTAATCTGGTGCTACTGGCATTATTCGTCTCTCAATTCCCAGGCTGAACCTGTCCAATAAGGTATCTTTTCTTCACCGTAATCACATATTTGTTCAGGTATTGCTGTCATTGTGTAAGAGTATCCTGTTTCATCTTTTAGAACACCCATTTTGTAAAATTTGCCTGTTTCTGTGTTATAAAAGTATTTCATTATGGTCCTTTGTTCAGTGAGTGCGATATATGTGCTGAGAATATAGTATTCGCACTACTGCTGTTAGTATAAGGAGCACCATAACTGTTTACAGCATTATAATTTGTATCTACTCTCATAAAATGACTACCATTTACTCTAGCACTATATATGTAACCTTCTTTTGTGGCACCAGCACCAATTGTAAATGAACTACTACCACTAGTTGCTATTTGTGTATAAGAATTTGCCGCTGTATCTACTACCAACATATCACTTTCATTAAATGGCAAAGCATATACTTTACCGTCTGAACCTGTTGTAGGTCCTATATATGCTGTTGATGTATAGTTTAATCCTAATTGACTTGCTGAATATTCAACTAATGAATTGCTTGTGGTATCTAGTATACACACATAACCTTGACTGTGTGGTACACCTACTATTTTACCGTCATTGCCATTAGCAAAACCTGTGTATCTGTTAGCACCTGATAAACTAGAAGTAGCAAATGTAGTCCAACTGTTACCAGATTCATTATACACTCTAAAGTCTGCTTGATTCTGTGGACAAGCATAGAATTTACCATCAAAGCCTACACAGCCTCCACTATGTCCAAAATCACTGGTGAGTGATTCTGATAATTGTTCTATGCTACTAGCACCTGGTGTGTATTTTAAATAAGGACCACTTGTTGTTCTAGGTTGAAACAGTATATTACCGCTAGGTAAGGTGTATGCTCCATAATAACTATAACTACTTGGCATACCTGTTAAAGTAAGTTGTGATGCTACATCATTTACAGGATCAAATTCAACTATTGGTTGCCCACTGCCAAAAGGTGCTACATATATGTTACCATTGTGTCCTATTGCTCCACCTGTATAATTGTTACTGCCTAGAACACCATGACTAGTCATTTGTGTGTAAACATCATTTACTGGATCTATTTCAACAAAATATTGAACATTTCTAGGTATCATGTAAAGATTACCATTTGGATGTCCTATAACACCTCTATGATTCATGCTAAAGCCTGGACTTATTAATGTTGTAGTTGCTACACTAGTGTTACTCCAACTACCTACTTCTGTGAGATAGTCTGCTTGACTTGGAGCAGTATTCCATGTTGGGAAGTCAAAGTCATTAGCCACTACTCCTCCTGAAAAAAATCCTGTTCTAGCACTGAATGGCATATTAGTCTCTAAATTCTTCTGGGGCTTCGTCGCCGTGTCCTACAACATCCACATACATTTCTGCTTGTTCTTGTGTAAAACCTAAATTTAGATATATTTGTATTTTTTCTGCTCTGGTTAATTTAGCCATTATCTACTCCTTATGCGTATGCTTTAGTTAAACTTGCTAGGTAGTTAGTACCATCATAAACAACACTGATAACATCTATTGAACCACCTGCTGTACTTAATGTTTTACTACCGCCTATAAATTTCATACTACTTGTTAGTGCGTGTGAGCCTGTGCCATCTTGTGTAATAACTATTGTCATTGATGTACCTGCTACAGCATTTGCTATAGTGTTTATTGTGATACCACCTGTTGCTGTTACTGTATATATACTACCATTTGTGGCATTTAGACTAGCACTGATATCACCACTTTGGTTGCCTAATGCTACTACTGTTTCATTAAACTTTTTAAGTGTTGTATTGTCACCTGCTACTGTGGCACCTGATATAGTGCCTGTCGACACAACATTGTGATTAAATGTTGTATTAGCAGTTTGTATTTCTACTCTGCTTGTAGTATCTTCTTTTATTTTTAGTACATTGCTTTGTTCTTCTAGTACTAAACTATATGATTTAGCAGTTACACCACTGCCTTGCGTTGCTGTATATGTAAATACACCTGGGCCTAAGTTTTGGGCTGAACCAGCCGTGATACCACTGGCAAAACCACTAGTTAGACCAGCATCATTATATAGTTCATAAACTGCTATACTACCAAATGTACCAAATAATTTTAAGTATTTTGTTGTGCCATTTAGTGCGGCATATGGAGATCCTGTAAATCCACTTATAACTGCGGCTGTACCATCAACATAATTACCACTACTTGTTAATGAACCTATAGCATCAAAACTGTTACCAACAACACCTGCTCCAAACACATTGTTTGGTGAGTTATCTGCTTGTATAGTCTGTCCTGTTAAACTGAAACTGTTGTCATTTCTTTTTACTACAATTTCTTGGTCACCAACTGTACCAGCACCTCTACTTTGACCATGTGTTACTGTTAATTGAGCACCACTAGTTGCTGAAGTATTGGCATAATTCATTTTTGCCCAACTCTTCTGTCCTGCTACAGTACTAAAGTCATATGTTGAGTCTACAGCATAACCTGGATTAGGTTGTAGTGCTGGAGCAAAATAGATATCTTCTTTGGTAGTGCCTTTTTCACCTGCGGCAATAACAGTTTTACCATTTTGTGATGCTAGATATATGTGTGCTTTGTTACTGCTACTGCTGTTATCACTGTTGCTCATTACCCCAAAATAAATATTGGTATTTGAACCTAGACTGTGGTCTTCTGAGGCAATAGCATTAATATAAACTGGTGGTCTTAAACTACTAGGTGTTAATGTAGTGCCTGTTGTGGCCTGCCATGCTATTTGACCTAAACTTTGTCCACTTCTTGGATATGTACCAAATGGGTCATCTGAAATTTTACCTTTAGCACTACTTAATAATACTCTAGGTCCTTGTGAAGCAATAGAATTTTGAAGAGTACTTTCTGTATACTGCTTTATTCCATATTGACTGTTCCAACTGCTACTACCAAATTCAGTACTGAATGTGGCCTCTCCATCATGTACAATGTTTATACCTTTTGTGGCAAAATTATCGTTTTCAAATCTACTAGATAATGTAGCACCGTCACCTACTGTGAAACCATTTTTACTTGCTGTATAACCTAAGTTAGTTGTTAATTTACTTCTTTGTGAGGTATAGTAATCACCATTTGTAATTGTGCCACTTGCTACACTATTGGTAAGGTCAGCATCTTGTGGTCCATCAACACCATAACTCAAATCATCTGTGCTACCTGTAAATTGAGCAAATTCGATTGATTGAGCACTACCGCCACTCCAATCAGCATTTGTTACATATAATTCACCGTATGGTTGATTAGTATCATGTGCGCCATCACCTGTAAATAAACCTGTGCCACTTGCTTGACTGAATGTAGCATCTGCTGTGGCATTTTGTGTCATTGTGATTATAAAGTTTACAGCATCTACACTTAGTATTCTAGTTCCTAGTGGGAACGGTGATGTTGTGCTGTTACCTGTAGAGGCATTAGTTGCCTTAGTAATAAACATACAATTTGCGGCTATGTTGGCAAATGCGTTTGTTCTTTGTCCAGCACTAGGTGTACCATACCAAAAGTTTACAGCACTTGCTGTAACTGTTACATTTGGTGAACCTGCTGTAGCAGTACCTTCATGTAGTGTGTTTCTACGCAATCCTGTGCCTGAATAACTAGGATATGCTGTTTTCCAATTTAAAGGTCTGTAACCATCTGAGTCTAGTATAAGTGTATCTTGACTTGTTACACTGGCAAAATCTTTTAGTACTTTTACTGCTTTGGTATTTGTATCTAGTGATATGTTACTAGCACTTTCACTGGCTATGCTGTTTACACTTGTTAAACTATTGCTTAAACTGAATGCGTTACCTGTTGATTTAAAGTTACTACCTGGTGTTATTTCTAATGTAGTGTTGCTAGAACTTCCTAGGAACATTTTACCACTTGGTAAAGCCCCTACACTACCTGCTGGTCCTGTTGGCCCTTGTGGTCCAACTGCTCCTTGTGGTCCTGCTGGTCCTTGTGGTCCATTTGGTCCTGGTACTGTACTTGCTGGTCCTGTTGGTCCAGTAACACCTAGTTCACCTTTTTGACCTTTATCACCAGCACTACCTTGTGGACCCTGAGCACCTTGAGGCCCTTGAGGTCCTGTATCTCCCTGTGGTCCTTGTGTTCCTTGTGGTCCAAGTTCTCCTTTCTGACCTTTATCACCAACAGTTCCTTGTGTTCCTTGTGGTCCTTGTGGTCCAGTTGGTCCTTGTGGACCCTGTGGTCCTTGAGTACCAACTTCTCCTTTTGTACCTTGTGGTCCTGTGGCTCCTTGTGGTCCAGTTGCTCCTTGTGGTCCAGTTGGTCCTATAAGACCTTGTGGTCCTTGTGGTCCAGTTGGTCCTGTTAGTCCTTGTGTTCCTTGTGGCCCTTGAGCACCTTTATCACCTTTTGTGCCTAATGGTGCTGTTTCTATATTTGTTATATTTAGATAAGTGTTAGTACCATCATGTATAAAGTTTACTACGTCTACATTACTTGGATTAGTACTAAGTGTACTATAATCATTAGCAAAAATAACATTTGGATAACTAGCACTAGGATAACTGTCTATACCTCTGTTACCTACTACGTCTTGTGTCAAGAATATAGTACCTGTTGTACCTGCTCTTATGTTTGAGAAACTTATACCACTGACATTACCAGTTAGTGTTGCTGTGAATACAGTACCTTGTGATACATCAAATGATATAGCACCATTTTGATTACCTTTGTCAACTTTGGTTTCTTGAAATTGTTTTAGTGTTATATCTGATAATGGTGCTACAGTTTCTAAACCACTTGAAGTTAGATATAAGTTTGTGCTACCTTGTGATAGATTATCTGTGTTTAAACCACTAAGTGTTACTTCTATATCATTGGCATTTACTTGTAAACCTGTACCAGCACCTACATTTAGTGTTACATCACCTGCTACACCGCCACCTGTTAAACCACTACCTGCTGTGATACCTGTGATATCACCTACTTGTCCATCAATTGTTAGTGTGTTTGCGGCATCATTATAAGTTAGAGTTATACCTGTACCACCTACTAATAAGTTTGCTACTTGATCATCTACTTTTTCTGCGTTAAAGTCTAAACCATTATCTACAATGTATGATTGTACTCTTGCGTTTGTGTAATATAAATTTGTGCCTTCTGCTAGGTCTGTAGTTGTTTTACCACTAAACAATGCTGAACTATCAACACTGATTTGTCCGTTTGCTTCTAGATTTACTGGTGATACGTTTGAAAAATGTGCTAAGACTTCTGCTTGACTAGGTCCTGTGTATGTGAATACACCTGTTCCTGTAGTATATACTAATGATCCATCTCCACCTAGATCTGATACACTAAAAGCAGACCTTATGTCTGCGTTACTTACTAAAGCAGTTTCACTAACTACAATGTTGCTAGGCGTAGAGGTGACTGTTACTGCTGAATTTGTGCTATCAACTGTTATTAATGGAGTTGTAGCGGTGACTGTTACATTTGCCATGCTATACTCCTTATGTTAGTGTTAGTGCTGTATATCCTGCTGAAGCACTTGGTTTACCAATACCTCTATCTGGTGAATATCGTTGAATCAATGCCCAACGATGTTCTTCAGTGGTATTAGGTGTTACGCCTGTGTCAGTCCATTTTACACTGACTACTGTTATTGGTGTTTCGCCTCTACTGTCAGGTATAACATCACCAGCATATAAATTGCCTGGTATTGTGATTGCTACTGTACCTGCTATGTTACTAATTGGATTAACGTTTGTGCTTGATATTTCTGCGTTAGCAAAACTGCCAATTACTGTTGAATCTGTGAACGAGGGTAATGATGTTGTACGATCGTATGTTATTTTGTCTACTACTAATGTTTGTTGGCTTAATTCAAAGTTATAATTTGATATGTCTTTGCCATAGTTGTACGTGAATGTTTTTGCCGTGTCTTTAAACACTTCTTCGACTTGGACATTGTCTGCCCCGCCTATATAGTTTTTGAAGGATAAAAGTCTTCCGCTCATGTTTCTACTCCTGAAGGGTATTCCTATGTACTGAGGCACATAGGCTTTATATTACTTGTGTATTTATCTATTATGTCTGGAATACACGATATTTCAGTTTAGATCTAACTATAACTGTACCTGTACCACCTGTTTGTTCGTGTAATTCTTTGCCGCCTTTATTTGCGATAAACTGTACACTACCACCACCACCAATGTTAGCACTTGAACCACCTTGTCCTGGATCTCCTGGTCTTGCTAGATAACTGTTGTTACCTGGTCCTTGCGTGTTAAAGTTTAAGTGACCACCTGTCATTAGACTACTACCAGCAAGATAACTGTTAAAGTCAAAGCCTAGCAAGTCTAAGAATGTGGGTCCACCACCTCCTCCTCCGCCATAGTAGACTGTATTACCTGCTGTATTGAATATTGTGTAACTAACACCATCGCCACCATCTCCACCAGTTTTAGCAGAACTGTAACCATTGAATACATTTATTATAGCATTAGCATTGCCTTTACCACCTGTAGCACTAGCACCACCGCCTCCACCACCGCCAAGTGGTCTACCAGCATTGAAATTGCCTACGCCTGGTCCACCATCTGTGAATGTTGTTGGTGCTGGTGGCCATATACCACCTGAACTGAATGCTATTTTACTGTAAGGTCCATCAGCATATACTTGATTAAATGTTTCTACGTTCAATCCACCTAAACCTGCTCTACCATGTCCAGCACCTTGTCCACCTTGTGAACCTAAACCACTAGCACTTACTGTAGCATTACCTGGTTTACCTTTAAAGTTTGAACTTAGATTGTTACTCCAACTAGAGAATCTACTTATATCTGATGCTTCACAAGCCGCACCACCACCTGAACCACCGTCTCTACCGTCTATGGTATTAGATTGGAAACCTAATTGTTGTATTACATTGCCTGATATAGTTGTGTTAGGATTGTTAGGTGTACCTTCTCCATTACCTACTATAGGTCGAGCACAACCTCCACCACCGCCTCCATTAGCAGTTAGTGTGGTTAAACTACTGACTATACTACTGTCTCTACCATCACTGTTAGCATAACTGTCAAAACTTCCACCTACACCTACTGTGACTGGTAAACTTGAGGTACTGTTAAGGTAAACTAGGTCGTTGATGACTTCTCCACCACCACCTCCACCTACTGATGTTACACCTGCGTTAAACACATTGGCAATATTGGCGTTTAGTTGATGTCCTGTAGCACCACCTCCACCTACTACAAGTGCTCTTACTCTGTTAAAGTCACTGTACGGTGTTAAACTTGTTATTGATAGGCTACCATTAGCACTGAATACTGTGATATTGGCTTCACCATCTGCTGAAAGTGTGCCTGGTATTTGTGGGCCATCTATTTGTAATATATTCACTATACCTGAAGCGAATATAACTTTGCCTACATTTGAATTAATTCTACCTGATATATTGATACCAGTTGCTGTGGCATTTTCACTGTCTAATTCTGCTACTACACTTGCTGTGGTACCTGTTATTGTTGCTGTACCATTGGCATTTCCTATTAGATCACTGTTTGTAACGCCGCCTAATGACCAAAATAATGTAAGACCGTCAGCACGACTATCACTTAATGTTATATCGAATGTAATTATGTTGTCAGCAGAACCACTCACAGTAGAAACTACTGTACCTGTTAGATCAGCAATATCTTTTTGTGGTATGCCTTTGTAATTTGTGTTGTAAAAGAATTTATTATCAGCCATTATATCTCCTAACTTGGTTTTGTTGGATAAACTATATTTGCTACATCTGTAACGTTAGCATTAGTACTAGGTAAATCTCTAAGTGCTTGTCTATATGTTTGCCATTCTGCTTTTTTACTGTCACTTAATGGTGAATCGACACCTACTGTCCAATCAGTATTTTTTAAATGTACTGTACGATATTCTCTACAGTATTGTGGTATGTTTATTGTAGGTTCTGGTTTTGATTCTATCACATGTGGGTCTACACTTACATTTACACAATAGTCATCTATTGCGCCACCTAGGTCATGTTCTAGCACACTCAAATAAGGTCTACCTGTTAACATGCGTTCTAGACTGCTAGGTGCTATTTTTATATTTTGTTCTATATGCCCTGTTGTATTGTTATAAATTACTACTTTGTTAATCATTAGAATATGTCTCCTTTATTGATCTTAACGAAATCATATTTCATGCCAGTATAACCTATTTGTCCACTACTATTAGGAGCCATTGTGTTTTTACCACGCAAGACTACATTTCCTGTACTTAAATCTGGTGATATAGTTATTTTTCTCACTGCCATCAATGTTTCAGGAATATCACCACTATTGTTTTTTGATACACCAAATTCTTCACTAGTGGTAACACCTTGTATGTCTGTGAGATTAACTTTACCTCTAAATGTAAAGTCTGCTGTACCTGAGCCTGGAATTGCTCCTATAGGCGAACCACTGGCAACAAAACTGTAATCTCCAGGTTCTAAACCTTCTAATCCTAGTTTAAAGTCTAGTTCGCGAGGTGTAAATATATCTTTTACCACTGCTGTGTTTGACATTGATACATTACTTGCTGGTTGATCTTCAATTTGTGTACCTACTGATAAATTTCCTACATCACTTTTTCCTATCCTCCCTCCAAATTTATCTGGATCGTACATGTTTGCTACACCTGTAATATTACCTACAGGGTTAGTTATAGAACCTGAACTAACTGCGTCTACTGTAAATGTAACATCATGTATTGTATCAATACCACCTAAATTACTACCGCTTAGAGTAACAACATCACCTATACTGAAATCTGGTGTACCAGATACCACAAAGATTGTTGAATATACATTTGGCAGTTGTTTGAATACTGTACAACTACAACTAGTTCCTGTGCCAGTTACACTTTTACTTGGTACACCTATAAATAAATTATTAAATATTGATGGGGGTAGAATAGGGTCTTTAACTGGTGGTAAACTTGGTACACCATTACCCTCGTCTTCTTCTTCTGTTTCTGTTACTGTGGCTTCTATGTATACTTCTCCATTGTATTCTAACAATGTTAATTGACAAGTAATCATGCCTTCAGGCGTAAAGTTTTCTCTGCTACGCATTACCCAAAACAATTTATTACTGAAACCATAAACACTATTAGTAAGTTTTACTACATCACCTGCGTCTATTTGTAGTGTACTGAAGTCGCCTTCTAGTGTTACTACCATGCCATATCTACTTTGATTGAGATTTATGTTTGCCAATTGTGCGCCGTGTATATTGTTATTCAACAATGCCGCTCTAAACGTAAGTTCATTATCAGGCTCACCGCTATTGCGTTCACTTGCTGGTGTGTTTACTACGACAGAATTCATTTGGTCTTTTCTGTTTTGATCTTGAAATTCTACTTTGACACTATTGTATAGACTGAATAATTCTGTACTGCTTACACTCAGTTTGCTAACAACATTGTCGTCATTCAAAACAAAAGCATTTGCTTGTTCATTTGCTGGTATTTCTCTGTTAGGTACTGTTTTAAATTTGCCTTGTTTGCCATCAAATGTAAAGAATGTGTTACTGTTTTTACATATTCTATCGATATTGTCTAGTACAGTATCTGCTGTATTTAAGTAACCATTAATTTGCCATCGATCAATAAAACTAGTAGCACCTCCATAGGCAGAATTTCTTGTAAATGGTATTTGCTCATCACAATAGCCTTTCATTGATGTATTGCTAGTACCTAATAAACTAGTAGTGTCAATATATGTATTTGAAAGTCCTGCGCCCCATTGTGTATTGTTTAGATACTTTTGTAGCACTTCTCCTGGATTGTGTATGCTGTTTGTTACATCAAAACTCATTGAACCTAAGCCTGTTAGTCCATTTTCAGCATCATAATCAAGTTCTATCATGGCAAACACCAAGTTTTCCATAGTATAGTGTGTTGGTCCAAATACTTTCCAATGTGGCATCATGTTTGTTGCCGCAGTTGATGTTGTAGAACCACCTACTACAGGGAATATTTGATCAGCACCATTTGTACTACCAGCATATACTCTAATTCTTATTTTGTCTGACCAATCATTTCTAGTTGTGGCATTAGGATCAGTGTAACTTGCTACTTTGTGTGCGTTAGCACCTGTACCAAAGTTTAATTTTGCGTCGTTGAAGAATATTTGATTGACTGTGTATGTAGCACCTTCAACGTATTCACTTAACACAATACAGTAACTCATTGTTTCATTTTGATTACTGATAGCAACATCTGTGATAGGGCCACTCATGAAGTTCTTTCCAAAAGCCACACCTATCCTGTTGTCTGTGTTAGGCGCAACCTGTATTTTTACGCCAGGGTCAGGCCCCAGATCTGGTACATCAAATACACCCATTAAATTTGCTGTGGCAATAGCCAAACCACCAGCAACAATCCAACCAGCCGCAGTTGCTACAGCAGTACCTATTAGAGTACTACCTAAGAAACCACCGCCTACAGTGATTAACCATCCTGTTACCGCACTTGCTATTGCTGAAAAAACTGCCATTTGTTACTCCGCATAATATATAGTTTCAATTGGTTTGAAACCATATTTCTCTATTTTGATATCTGGTGATTGTTCCATCATTGTCACTGTGTAACCTGTTATCTTACCAGCATCTTTCATTGCTTTTGCTATACTTAAATATTTGAAAAACAATTTGCCACCTATTGTGCCTTCTCTGTATTTTGGTTCTACCCACCATGCCGCTTCACGCATAACTGGTTTTACATTAGGTAACCATAAATCTGGTGTTGGTACACCTATAAAGAAACCTGCTGGTTCACCATTGTGTTCTGCGTACAACAATATACCTTGTTTGCTTATGCCGTACAATATTTGATCTATATAATCATTGTCGTACTTTGGGTTGTGTAAATAATCAACTGGCGCACTATTGGCAAAGTTGATAAACATCTTTTTGATGTTTTTGAAATCTTTTGTGTCTGCTTGTTTAATCATATCTTTATATCCTTTTATCTTTGTTCTCTTCTATCTCTACGGTCATCACGGTTACGGCCACCGCCGCCTCCTCCTCCACCGCCACCACCGTAGCCACCTGAACCTCCAGTATATTCTTTACCAAAGTCAAATGTGGTGTTGAACAGTATAGGGACTCTGTTGAAACTCCTATCTGCTGGGTATAAACGTTTCCTGTCATCAGGATTTGTCTTTTGCCCGTTGATCTTGTTTGCTAATACACTAACTAAACCACTTACTATAACTGTAACAGCATAGTCATTTGTTTTAGTTAATACATTAAGTTCTTCATTGATTGTGAAGTTGGTTATTACGCCACTGTAACGTGTGTACACTTGGCCTGTAATAAGTTCTAAGTTACCTGTGTCCACAAAACCTCTGCGTAACACTACGTTACCACCTTTTACAGGCGAATTTAGTACTGCTTGTAGGTAATTTGCTTCAGCAGGTATACCTGTAAGTGATATTTGTATGTCACTTTCTGAATGTTTGAGGTCATCTGTAACTTCTGATACATTCAACAAGGCACCAAGTTCAGTATAACTGTTTGAATCATATGTGATTGGTTTATAATTACTGCTGAGATAGTAAACATTACTACCTAACTGTAAATCTATCAGTGTGATAGGTGCTATATTGTTACCTTGTACTGCTGTTATTGTTGTAGCCATCTTTTACCTATGTAATTACTTCATAAAACACAAAATTATCTTGAAATACAAGAAAATCATGTGGTGCTATACCATAAAGTGGATTTTGTATGGCTTTTACACGCCATGTAACGTCTTTTCCAACATTTATGCCTTTACCACTCACTGTATAACCAGTTTGTGATAAGAAACCTCTGTGTATAGGTACTGTAACACTTGTGCCACTGTAGGCAACATCCGCTGTTACTGTATAAGGGTACCTATAATTGTTATCTAATTGTATGTAATCACCTTTTTTGAATATATTTCCTGTGGGTGATCCTGATACACTGGTTGTATTCAACACAATTTCATTGCCACTAGCACTTGTTACTGTGACTTGTCCTATTTGTGAGGCACTTAGATTGCCTAAGTATTGTGTTATGTATGCTAAACCAGTATTTGTACTACCAATATTGATTTCTTCTTCTATGGTAGTGTCTAATCTGTCTAATTCTTCTACTAAATCTCTATTTGTGCTGTATTTTAGACCATCATTCATGCCTACTGTAAAACTGTAAACACTAGGAAGTCTTTCTGCTGTCTTTAGTATACCACTTCTACTAACTGTACTACTTGTGACTTTACGTCTGTTAACAGTTATAGCAGTTGCGTTGTTAATTATTGTTTGAAAACTCATTATCCTGGTAACCTCCTTCTACCTGCTCTAGTTAAACTGTAGATAAATTCTGGATCTCTTGCTAATGCTGATTGGAAACTTTGTGTATCTACTGCTGATATATTGTACACTATTGTTTGTCCACCACCTAATGCTCTAGCACTATCACTAGCACTCATTACACTTGCTGGTCCTGTGACAATTTCTGGTCCTGATTCACCTACAACACCAAACTTACCACTTGGTATATTACCACCGTTAGCAAAGAAGCCAGCAAATAGACTGCTAAACAATCCACCTGTTGGATCAAATAGTGCTAAGAATAATCTATTGGCAGCCATTTTAACTATTTCCATCATTAATGACTTGAATAGATCTTTAAAACTAAGTTTACCTGTTTCAGCAAACTTAACAAAAGCATCTTCCCAACCTTGCGTCATTGTATTGAATAAATCTGTACCAAATTTAGCATTGTTTTCTACTTCATCTTTGAATATAAGAAATGCGTCTTTGATACCTTGTCCAAATTCGCGACTTTTAGCAATCAAGGCATCGTAAGTTGCTAATTGTTTTTCAGCACCTTCTAAGAATAACTGATTTGCTTGTTCATTGTCATCTATTCTGTCTTGAAGTACTGCTTTTGCTTGTTCTTTTTCAGCATCAGTTAGATCTGCTCGTTTTTTGCCTAGTTTTTCTGCTAGTTTTTCTTCTTCTGCCGCTTGGTCAATAATAAGTTGTATTCTTTCATTGGCTATGTTTCTGTATAAGCCTTGTGTTATTTGTAATCTTGCTCTTTCTTGTATAGAATTAGCATTCATGATATCACTTTGTTCTTGTACACTCATTAACAAGTCATGTGATGGTCCTAATGCTTGTTCATATATGCTTAAGAAACTTTCGCCTGCTCTTTGTACTGCTTGTTGAACTTTTAATTGTTCTTTAGTAAGTCTTATACGTTCATCGTATTCATCATTAATTTCTTGTTCACGTTTTCTTCTTTGTTCAGCATCTATTTTGGTTAGATCAGCAAGATCTTGTAATGCTGATTTTCTATCTGATTCTATATCTGCTATAGCATTGAGTTCATCTTTTTGATTTTCTGTTGCTAATAATAAATCATTTTGTAATGTTAATTGATCTCTAAACTCAGCACTATTAGATTGTAATTCATCTAGTTGTGATTTGAATTCTTCTGTTTGTCTTTCGAGTATTCTTAATGATTCATCATTAAGTGTTTTTTCTTCTTTCTTCTTTTCAACTAAATCTGCTTCAGCATCAGCCATTTCCTTTGTACTGCCTTTTTGCTTGTCAACATTATCAACTATGTCTTCTACAGTTTCTCCTTGTTCATCAAACATAGCATTCATTACACCAAGTGTTACACCTGCCGCGGCTAATCCTGCGCCTACTTTAAGTAAACCTACACCTGTAACTGCTTGTAACAATACAGCACTAGCGGCAGCGGCTTGGTTTGCGGCTCTAAATGCTTGTATGGCTTTAGTCACAGCAACTATTTGATTTACTATTGCTACAGCAAATGCGGCTGCCAGTGCGGCTGCCACAATGTCTAGATTATCTGCTACCAATTTGAATGTTGCGGCTAATCCACTGAATATACCTGTTTTTTCTTCTATTTTTCCTACAAGTATAGTGAATTCTGTTCTTATGCTTTCAAAACTTTCTGCTAAAGTTTGTGTTGTTAAGGCAAATGTAGCATCAATTTCATCGCCTTGTTCTAGCAATGCGTTAGTGACAATTTTAGCAGTAAGTTTACCTTCACTTGCTAATTTTTTAAGTTCTCCACGTGGCTTACCTAGTGCTTTAGCCAGTCTATCCATGAGATCACTGTTTGTCTCATTGATACTTCTAAATTCATCACCACTTAACTTGCCTGATGCCATGGCCTGACTGAACTGTAAGATAGCACTTGCTGATTCTTGTGCGCCAGCACCACTATTCTTTAGTGTTTTAGCAAATAGTTCTGTTACTCTGCTTGTTTCTGCTTGTGATAAGCCTAAGTCTTCACTGGCTTTTGTTAAACGGAAGAATAAGTCTGCTGTACCACTAAGGTCACTACGAGTCTTTCTAGCAATATCAACAACAGCATCAAATCGTTTGCCTGCTTCTTCAGTACTGCCACTAACACTACGCAGTTTGTTTGTGATTTCTTGGAAATTGTTAGCAACATCAATTATGCCTTTTGCGGCGGCACCTGTTGCCAGTGCCTTAAGAGCATTTCCTACATTAGCAACGCCCTTTTCTGCTTTTCTTGTATCTAGTACTAACTCTGCTTTTATAGACCTAGCCATTATATTCTCCTGAACTCTTTGTCAAGTTGACTTTGGAGATGTTTAAATGAAGGTTCTGTCATTCCACGTGGTGCTTGTTTGCTCCATCCTTCATCTAATCTTGCCGCATAAGGGTAATCTGCTATAATTTCTAAGTTTCTTCTATCGAAATCAGTGTTACTTCTGGCATTACCACTTCTTTTAGGTGTTATACGTCTGAAATATCTGTAAGTTGAGTTCATAGAATCGCTGACAGCCTTATTGATGTCTTTTTGTAACAATCCTAAATCTCTTCTACTTACTTTTATTCCCACGTGTTCTCTCCATTATCGCTTGTAAATCTGTTTGATCATATTGATCAGTTATGTCTTTCATGGTTTGTGTACCATTTTGTTTCTTAATCTCGCGAGTCTTGTGTGTCAATGCTATGTCGTATGTGCGTAAATCAAAGGTTGTACCCCTTGCTAACACTTCAGAAGGTAATAACCCGTATCGTTCACCTAGTGCGTCTAACATTAAGGCGTTAGTAAATTCAGCACTACCTTCTTCAAATGAACTACTGGTTACTTTCCCAGTTGTTCTACTACTTTATTTACACATTTCAGTAAGAGTTGGTTAGGTAATATATGTCCATCAGTCATAACTGGATTACCTTGGTCATCAAGAATCATATCACTACACATAGTGATTAATTGTGGATATTGATCTGGTTTTTGTGTGCTACTAGCAAATTCGACAAATGTATCTAAGGGTTGTTTGTCCCATACATAAAATTCTAGTGCTTCTTCGTATTGACTGACAGTTTCTTCATCATCTAAAACTATCTTTACTAATTGTGGTTTTGTTGCGAGTTCTTTTAACTTCATAACTTACTCCTTTATATCTCTTTTCTTTAAATTGTGAATAACACTTAAACAAAATGCTACTCTGTTTGAGGCCTTATCAGCATCTCCTCTTAGACACCTAATTTCATTCTGTGTCTTCGCTAATTCCGTCTCCAACGATTGGATCATCTCCATCGTCGTCTTTGTGTCGTATATCTTCATTACTATTTACCTTTGTTTTTTGTTTTTGTTGTTTTTTGCTATCAGGAAGTGTTATGCCGTTGTCTTTGGCATATTCATCCATGTCTACAGTGACTATTTTTCCATCTACTTCAATACGAATATCGCGTGTAGGTTTGGTCCAGTTACCATCTGCGTCAAAGTTTCTTAACCATTTATGTTCCATTGTTTCTCCTTATAAGAATACTACCCCACATAGTGAGGTAGTATAGTCTATGTTCGTTATACGGTGCTTACTGTATAATCGCCGTCAACTTCTAGGGTCAAACTACTAACAAAAACTGGTGCGTCCATGTTTACAGTTGGGGCTAATCCTGAAAGGAAGCCTTTACCTGAAATTGTTCTAGATCCACCTAGTGAACCTTCGATACCAATTTCGAAATGAACCTCTGTTTTGTTTTTACTTGCTCCAAAGATACCGTTTCTCACAACACTATTTAAAGTGTTTGCGCCATCACCAAAGAAAGTCGCCTCATCTAAGACGATGTTCATTGCTAATGAGTTAGTGGCAGGTGTTGTAGCGGCACTTTCTGCTGTACTGTCTAGAGTTTTCCATCTAAACACACCTGTACTATTGTTGATAGTGATATCTTGTAAGTAAGGTAAGATCATAGCATTATTACCACCAGTAATGTCTGCTTGTGAACTTACGTTTCCTAATGCGATTATAGCCTTATCACCTGAACTTACGTTAATTGGACTTGGCATAATTTTCTCCTTTATTAATAATTTATAAACCTATACTCAAATGTATAAGTTATCCTGTCGTTTTCAGTCTCTGTAGTGTACTCACATTCTGCTACTGTTGTACCAGATATGGCACTCTTAGAGTTTAAAATACCAGATATGACAGTATCAATATCTGATAGTGGATTCTTAGCATCTACTTGAAGGAATCCTTCCATGGTTGTTTCTGTTTGATATTGTTTGTTATCATCTAACGTTTCAATATAAACAGTCTTACTGATTTGCTCTTCGTCTAGATAAAACTTCTTCATATTAATTGAGTACAAGGGTTGATCCCCTTGTACCCAAGGTAATTCTGAACTAACTGTACAACTACTTGTTGCTAAGTTAGAAGTTATGGCTGTTAGCAATGTATCTCTCATTATCTAATTTTCACCACACTTGCTCTTCTTCTAGATCTACGAGTTTGGAAATATGTTACTGCTTTTTCGTCTGCGTCTACAGTACCACTGTTGTCGTAGTCATACCAGTCAGCAATGCTTATCAGTTCATTAAACATGTCTGTAAACTTTGCGTCATAGTAATTAATCTTTTGAAATGTAGGACTTTCTTCATTTCCAAAGTCTGCGACTAACGGTAATAGATATTGCGACATACAGTGGTAGACCGTTAAATCTGTGAACTGTTGTTGTCTTCCTATTTTGTTACTTGGATCTATAAGATTTGGGTTAACATTAGGTAAATTATTCAAGTTTGTGATACCAGCACCAACATAATTGTTGTATGCTTGCCACCATGTACTTGCTTTAATTTTAAGCAATATTCTATTTGTGCTTTTGGTAAGCATGTCTTCAATAAAATCTGTTTTATCAACAAACCCACTTTCAGCGGGTACAATGATTTCATTTGCTTCTAGCAAACGTTGATCTTTTTGAAGTATGTCTGTATACTCAGCAAAACTAAGTACATTTCCACCTCCATCAGTAATAAACGCCATAGTATCTCCTTACGATGCGTCAGGTAATCTATTACTTCTAAAGAATGTTATACCAGCCGCTTGTCCTATTAAACCACTTAACAATGTTCTGTTACCAATATCACTTAGTGATCCTAGTGTAGCATCGTTAACTGATGATAATTGTTTAGCAATTGAAAACTCTTCTTCTGGTGAAACAAATCCAATGTATGAACCGTCTGCCATTTCAGGTGCGTTTGATTTTCTCAATGTAGCAACTGCTTTTAAGTAGTTTTCTAAGTTTGCTGTTGGAGCCGCGAAAGAGTCTGTTCTATCTGTTACTTTACAGCCAAACTCTGGTCTCATTACTACGAAACCTTGTCTTACTGTTCCTCTGAACTCATGTAAGTCTAGGTTTGGGTTATACCATGTAGCAACTGTAGGTTGACGACCTGATGCTGTTGCTAAACATTCTGGAGACATTACGAAATGCTCTGTGAATGCTGAGTTGGCTCCTGCCGCGTCACCTGTTTCTTGAGTAATGCCTGCCTTTAGAGCGGCAAAACCTGCTGTGTCGACTGCTTCTTCTAGTCCTTTTGAAAGTCTTGTAAGTACTGCGTTTCTAACTGTTGCTATTCCGCCGTCTTCCAATGCTTCTTCTGATACGTCTGTCGCGATACCAAATTTGCTTAATGTAATATTAGCCGCTGTAGGTACTAAGTTACTTTGTACTCCAGTTTGTCTAATATCCCCACCTTCAGCCACGGCACCTGCCGCTGAATAACTGTTGGTTAGTGGGATTCTAATCGTGTTCCCTGCTTCTGGTCCGCTTAGGTCATATGAATTCATGATAAAAGCCTGATTTGGTAACATTACCGCATCTGAATAATATGCTTGAAGATCTGCTACGACGTCTGCGTACAACTGCTGAACACTACTGCTTGATGTTCCTGCTGCCATTATGTTCTCCTTTTATTAATGGTTACTAGAAAGGATACCTATCCTTTCATTTTCTTTTTAATCATTCCGTCTGTGATTTGATCACGTGTTAATGATTTGTTATAATCTCGTATTGCCATGTACGCCCTACGATAACTTGCGTCTGATGTCAGTCTAGCCTCATCAATACCTTTTGGTGCTGATGAACCGCCAGTGTCTGTTTCACCATAAGCAACATCTACTCCTTTCTTGCCAAAACTAAAGTTCAACTGTTTTCCAATCTTTTCTACAGCGGCGGAATAATCTGGTGTTTCACCGTCGACAGTTAAGAAACTATCACCATCTCTCAATGCGAATGTTTCTCCTTCTACAGCAATCATGTTTCTAGCATTCATTAAATCAATAACTGCTTGACTTTGATCTGCTGTCCAGTTACTAGGCATAGCACTATTGAGTTTACCTATGTGATCCTTAAGTACCAATTCAGTTTTTAAACTGCTTACTTGTGTTTGTAGTTCTTCTAGAGTAGCCTCTTTTTTCATTACAGCATCTTTCAATGCTTTAACGTTGAGACTTTGTCCTTCTTCACTGTTAACACTTCGTAATTCATTTACTACTGTTTTAACTTGGCTTAAATCATCTACATCAAGTTCTTTCATGATGCTTTGTCTTGCTCTGTCTTCAGCCTGCTTGGCGACCATATTGGTTTCATCTCTTGTATAAAACCTCTTGTCGTTCAAGTACCATTTTCCGTCTTTGTATTGAGGTTGGTCACTGTTTACTACAGTTTCCGCCTTCTGTGTAGACGTTTCTTCAGATTTTATATCATTACTTGATTCAGTATCTGTTACTGGTGCTGTTTGTTCAGTTAGCACTTCTGTATCTATGGTATTATCCATTATTCATCTCCTTTTAGTCGTTAGAAGCAACGTACTTTATTGTTTATAAAGAGTTAGAACTGTAAGTCTGATTAATCAGTGCTTTCATTCTTTCTCTTATCTTCTCTTTTAATTCTTGTTCGAATCCACGATCTTCTTCAAAAT
>MDTG01076182.1_pt1 | contig 21111 bp, 9 predicted proteins | sample 811421 | NCBI WGS metagenome assembly MDTG01 (sample SAMN05326645, study PRJNA326480) | marine metagenome | isolation source: seawater | place: Pacific Ocean: South East | collected 2011 | reverse complement strand
GATCCATGGAAGCACTTGATGTCCTGTGGCCAAGAGTCTGCTCCAGACGCGATTGCTGAAGGGATGCTGCCATTGCTACCAGCCCAGGCAGAAGTTGCTAGGCGTGTTCGAGAGAATGAATTGCGTCAGTTGGCATTCCAGCGTGAGCTTCTATCAAGGCCAGAAAAGAAACATTCGAACAATGTCAAGCCAATTTTTATAGCCAACAAGACGACTTGTTGATACTATGAGACCTAATGAAAAAAAGTAGGTTGCTTGATGGCATTCAATCGATGGCTTCCTAGTTTTAAATGATTAGGGCTTGTCCCAGATGGATTGAGAGGCTGACAGTGCAAGACAACACTGGACTTGAAGAGCTTAGCCAAGCACAGAGAGAACGACTCGCTCATATTGATTTCACTTTGTTATTTAAAGGTGAAGCTGGGCGTAGTTATTTAACCGAGCGCTTTAGCGTAGCGCCGTCTGTGGCAACACAAGATTTTGCGCGGTACAAAGAGTTGGCTCCTAACAACGTTATGTATGACGAAAAGCGCAGAGTGCACTTGAAGACGAGCGCATTCCAGCCGTTGTTTGATTATGACGTTGTTCGAACTCTTGCGACGATAAGCCAAGGGTTCGGTGATGGCTTTCTTGGCAAGGTCAGGCCACCTATGGCTTGTGAAGCACCATTCCATCTCAATAAGCCGAAATTGGAAGTGGTAGCGGCTATTAGTGAAGCCATACATAAGCGCGCTGTTATTAATATTGAGTACACCTCATTGTCGAGTGGTCATGGGAGCAGGCAAATAGTTCCTCATACCTTGATTGACAATGGCTTGAGATGGCATGTCCGAGCATTCGATAGAAAGCATAGAGAATTTAGGGATTTTGTTTTAACCAGAATAAGTGAAGTTGAGTTGTTAGAGGATGAGGTTAACGACGAAGTTGAGACTCTTCAGTGGGATAAGCAATGGAACCGAATCGTTGAACTAGAGCTGATACCTCATCCAAAACTAGCACATCCAGAAGCTGTATCGATGGACTACGCAATGGAAAACAATAGGTTGCGTGTAGAGATAAGAGCTGCGTTCGCTGGATATTTACTGCGTTTATGGAATATCGATTGTTCAAAGAATAGTAAGAGCAATGGGCGAGAGTTCCATTTAGCACTTAAAAATCCAGAAGCACTATACGGCGTTGATAATGCTGCACTCGCTCCTGGATATAGCGAATCGTGAGATGAATTTATGAATATAAAAGAATATTTAGGCGATCTTATCGGAGGCAGTTTATTGATAACTGAATCTAGAATAATCGCAGAATCGCTACTGAAAAAACTTCCAGAAGATGAGTGGAAGTCGTTGATCGTTGAGCAAAATGTTCTTCAGAAAAAATCCGGTCAGACGGCTATTCGTTATGCCAGAACAATCCGTTGGCGTATTGAAGGCCTGGGTGATGAGTTTATGACTGATCTTTTAGCCGCGAGTGAACGCGCCTATGTCCAAATGCTGATGATGTCATTACTCATTCATTCTCCGGTTGTCGCTGATTTTATGAGACTTACCTTAGCCGAGGCTCGTCGCACCTATAAACCCTCTTTAACCGCTGATGCATGGTCTGAGTTTTATGACACGAGAGTGCGGGCATATGCCGAACTTGGCGGTTTTTCTGACTCAACTGTCAAAAAAATGGGTAACAACGCAATTAAGGCATTGGTTGATAGTGGCTACCTGAGCGATAGCAGGACAAAGAAAATACAACCTGTTTACCTAATGCCAGAAGTTAAAGACTGGTTAGTTCGTCTGAGCCGGGAAGATTTGATTGATGTAATGGAGTGCACAATATGAAGGCTCTTCAGACCCGGCTTGATCTGATATTGGAACGAATTGAAAGCCCTAAGTTTTTGAAAAACGATGGCTTGGGCAATGAAATTGGATTTTGGGTATTTGACTACCCAGCCAAGTATGAACTGCTTGTACGAGAGCACCTTAAGCACGTTGACGAAAAACTCAACAAGCGTGGTTACCGTTTTGTCCATCTCAATATTTTTGAAGTCTTGATAGATATGCTTGAGGAGCGAGGTCTTTTTGACCGAGCTTGCCAGCGTGAATTGCAAGTCGGTGTTGATGGCCTTCGAAAAACACTAGCCGGGCCTCTGAGCCAAGAGAAAGTGGCAAGGTATATTGCGGACAAATATAAGCCATCAGAACTTGAGTTTGTGTTGCTGTCAGGCTTAGGCAGTGCGTGGCCTCTTGTCCGAGGACATGAGTTACTTAGTGCTCTGCAAGACGTTATGGGTAGCACGCCATTAGTGCTTTTCTATCCGGGTGAATATAGCGGAAGGGATTTGCATCCTTTTGGCATGATCGAATCTAAAAACTACTATCGCGCCTTCAAGCTTGTGCCTGAAGACGGTAAAAAAAATTAAGAGCAGGGAGCCTCCCGAATGAAAATTGAACAGATTTTTTCCAAGAAGTTGACGCGTGATATTAACGGCGTTGTTAAAGCGGAACAGAAAGACAATGACAGTGTGTATGTCGAACTTGATGAGTATGTTGTTACCCGAGAGCTAGATCGACATTTTCGCGCTTTCTTTGAGGCTTACGTTCCATCTGTGACGCAAAGCGGCGCATCAATGTCAGGTAAAATTGGTGTGTGGATCTCTGGCTTCTTTGGTTCGGGTAAGTCTCACTTCCTGAAAATTTTGTCTTACCTCCTCGAAAATAAATCTGTCGAAAAGGATGGACAAGGCCGCCAAGCATTTGAGTTTTTTAAAGACAAAATCAACGATGCCATGCTGTTGGCCGATATCCAAAACGCTGTTACCAAAGATACAGACGTTATTCTTTTTAACATCGATTCACGAGCCAATACGGATGACCGAGAAAATGCCATTCTTAAGGTCTTCCTCAAAGTCTTTAATGAGCGTGTAGGGTACTGCGCTGATTTTCCTCATATTGCGCACTTAGAACGCGAGCTTGATAAGCGTAATCAATACATGTCTTTCAAGGACAAATTTGCTGAGTTGACCCAATCAACTTGGGAAAAAGAGCGTGACGCCTATGACTTCTATCGAGACGAACTTTCAGAAGCACTTGCTCATGCCAGTGAGCAATCATTAGAGTCTGCCAAAGCGTGGGTTGAGCAGGTTGAAAACAATTTCCCGCTAGATATCCGAAACTTCTGTAAGTGGGTTAATGAATACTTAGATCGAACAGGGGATCGTAACCTTCTTTTCTTAGTTGATGAAGTCGGTCAGTTTATCGGTAAGAACACACAAATGATGTTGAAGCTTCAGACCATTACTGAAGATCTTGGCACATATTGTGGTGGCAGAGCTTGGGTCGTTGTTACCTCTCAGGCAGACATTGATGCTGCCATTGGTGGTATGGATAAGCGCGATGGCGAGGACTTCTCTAAAATTCAAGGGCGTTTTAGTACCCGCTTACAGCTGTCGAGCTCGAATACCTCGGAAGTTATTCAAAAGCGTTTGTTGTCCAAAACGGAAGAAGCTCGTACACACCTCATCGATGTCTTTGCTGAAAAGGGCGACATTCTTCGTAACCAGCTGACATTTGATAAAACGACAACCGCTTCTCTAAAGGGCTACACCGACGCTCCGTCTTTCGTGGATAACTATCCGTTTGTGCCTTACCACTACACGCTGGTTCAAAAAGTGTTTGAGTCAATTCGAACAAAAGGCGCGACGGGTAAGCACTTAGCCATGGGTGAGCGTTCATTACTTGATGCTTTCCAATCAGCTGCAAAACAGATGAAGGACTCTGGCCTTGATGTGTTAATCCCGTTTTACAGTTTCTATGCACCGATTGAAAGCTTTTTGGAGCCAGCGGTTAAGCGAACGATTGACCAAGCCTGTGAGTTGGATTCCTTAACGGATTTTGATGGCAAGATCCTAAAAACTCTTTTCTTGATCCGTTATGTGGACGTTGTCAAAAGCACACTAGACAACCTTGTAACGCTGTCAATTGATCGAATCGATGCAGATAAAATTGCGCTGCGTAAACAAATTGAAGAGAGCTTGAATCGTCTTGAACGCCAATTGCTGATTGCCCGTAATGGTGATGAATTTATCTTCCTGACCAACGAAGAAAAAGAGATCGAAAACGAGATCCGCCACACTGACGTTGAAATGTCAGAGGTCTCTAACAAGCTTTCAGCAATCGTATTTGACGGTATTTTGAAAGGTAATCGTGCCTATCGTTACCCGATTAATAAGCAAGACTTTGCGGTGAGCCGTTTTTGCAATGGTCATCCAAAAGATGGCACCACGCTGGAAGACCTAGTCATTAAAGTCATTTCACCTTTGGATTCACACTTTGAAAATTACTCCCACGATCAAGCGTGCATCAATCATACGCTTGAGGCTGATGGGTGCGTGCTCGTCAAGCTGGGCGAACATAAGCGTCTTTGGGATGACCTGACAACCTTTATTAAAACTGACCGATTCTTAAAACAAAATTCAGGACAGCGACCAGAGCAAGAACACCTTCTCCGCGAAAAGCAGATGGAAAATATTGAGCGTGAAAAACGCTTAAGAACGGATTTTGAAGCTTTATTTGCAGAGGCTGACGTTTACGCTATCGGCACAAAACTACCGAAGAAATCAGCAACGCCAAGTGCCATCGTCGAAGAAGCATACAAATACGTTATCGAAAACACCTTCGCTAAATTGAACATGCTCAAGGCGACACCTGGTGAAGTTTTGCGCGAGCTACAGGCCGTACTTGTTGCTGATGATATTGCTCAGATTGGACTGGATCTTCAAGCGGATGAATGTAACCCAGAAGCTACGCGTGAGGTTGAGCAGTACGTAACGCTAAAAGTCGAGCGTAATGAGCCTGTGTACTTACGTGACATCGTTGCTCGCTTCGGCAAGCGCCCATACGGCTGGCCAGACAATGAAATCTTATTGCTCACTGCAAGGCTGGGCTTGGCTGGAAAGGTATCTTTTAGTACCCAGGGCACAGATCTGGCGTTGAAAAAAGCTTACGAGCCGTTTACCAGTGTGCGTAAACGCGGCGAGATCCGTGTACATAAGATCAGGCAACATGACGAGCGCCAAATTAAAAAGGCTGCTGGTCTCGTTAAAGAGATCTTTTCTAAAACCTTTACCGGCTCTGGTGAGAAGGAGCTCTACGAATTAGTGCGCGATGAATTACTGGCTTGGAATGAAGAGCTTAAATCATTCAGAACCAAGTCACAGACAGGCCATTTCCCAGGTAAATCTCAAATTGACGATGGTCTTGCATTGGTCGCGGGTATTCTTGAGCAAACTTCAAGCTTCGCCCTTATCGCTAGATTCTTAGAAGACGCTGATACCCTTGAAGAGTTTGCTGAGGACTTTGAGGATCTTGATGACTTCTACAATAGCCAATTTCAAACTTGGCAAGCCCTTGCGGGCGCATTAAACGAGAAGTTTAAGGCGAACAGACCCGCGTTAGAAAAAGACAGTGAAGCATTAAAAGCGCTCACTGAATTAGAACGCATTTACAATATGCCCTCACCGTATGAGCAGCTGCGCCACATTAATCCGCTTATCGAGCAGGTGGCAAAAGTTAACTCAACATTGGTTGAAGAAAAACGCACTCATGCCTTAGAGCGTGTTGATCTGCGCATCGGACGTGTAAAAGAAGCGCTAGCTGACGCTCATGCACCGTCTGAACTACAGAACCAAGCACTGCGCCCGTTACAAATGTGCCGACAGCGCATTGAAGCAACCTCTTCGATACCACAAATTATCAGTGAGCAAACTGAAGCGGAAGGTTACGAGGACGAAGCCTATGAGTTGCTGAATGGCTTTATCGAAGATCAACGCAAAAAAGCTGAAGCTGAGCAAAGACGTCGTGAACTCGAACAGAAGAAACGCGAAGAGGAAGCAGCGAAAGCCGGTAAGGCAGCTCCAGCACCTGAGCCAGCCCCTGAACCAGTGCAGCCACAGCCGGTTGCAAAACGTACCGTAACGATTAACCCAACCGATGCCATGGCAAAGTCAGTAACAACCGGATTCATTGAAAGTGAAGCCGAAGTTGATGCCTATCTTGCCGCTTTAAGGGAGCAGCTGATTGCTGCGGTCAAAGCTGGCGACCGAGTAAGAATTAAGTAAGAGGCAACGGATAGCTATGTATCAAGCGGGTGGAACAATAAGATCATTACTCGACAAGGTTGCTGAGCAGGAATACCTGTTACCGGCCATCCAGCGAGAGTTTGTATGGCGACCAGAACAAATCTGTCGTCTATTTGATAGCCTGTTGCAAGGTTACCCGTTTGGGACCTTTCTATTCTGGAAGATAAAACCAGAGAACCGGGATAGCTATCAGTTTTATCAGTTCATGCAGCATTACCATGAGCGAGATAACTACCATTGTGAAAATGTCACTCAGTTACCGGAGCGCGAGTTCATCGCCGTCCTAGATGGACAGCAGCGGATTACTGCTTTGAATATCGGCTTACGCGGCTCATTTGCGTGGAAGCTGACAGGTAAATGGTGGAGTAATGATGACGCCTTCCCTGTGCGCAGGCTTCACTTAAATCTGTTAAGCCAGCCCGACTTAGAAACTGGGTCGATGTATGACTTTGAGTTCCTAACCGACGATAAAGCCTCTCTGGATGCATCTGAACAGTACTGGTTCCGTGTAGGCCGGATCATGGAAGAGGAAGAGGATGCGCTTATCGATGAAGTTGCTGATGATGACAGGTTGAGTTCGGAGCAACGCAAAGAGGCTCGCTCAACTCTTCGTCACTTGTATCGAACCATCCATGACAAAGACAAGATTTCGTTTTACGAAGAAAGTGATCAGAGCCTAGAACGTGTTCTGAATATCTTTATCCGCATGAATAGCGGCGGCACTACCTTGTCCTACTCAGACTTACTGCTTTCAATAGCAGTAGCCCAGTGGAGCTCGTTAGATGCTCGTGAAGAAATTCATGCATTAGTAGATGAGATGAACCGTGTTGGTGATGGATTCAACGTATCAAAAGATCTCGTCTTAAAAGCAGGCTTAATGCTCTCTGACATCGGTAGCGTGGGCTTTAAGGTTGAGAACTTTAACAAGGAAAACATGGCGATTCTGGAAAAGAACTGGACGCCAATTCGTGATGCGTTATTGCTCTCAATGCAGTTGCTGGCAAGTTTTGGTTTTAATGCACAAAACCTCAGAGCAACAAGTGCCATTCTCCCGTTGGCGTATTACCTGCACCACCGAAAGTTAACGGCAAGCTACCTTTCCAGGGTTGAATATGCGGTCGATAGAGAATGTATCAGAAACTGGCTCATTAGGTCCTTGTTGAAAGCGTCAGGCATCTGGGGAAGTGGTTTGGATACTCTGCTTACTATGCTTCGCTCAGACATCAAACAATCAGGTGATGCTGGTTTCCCGCTAGCGAAAATTGAAGCGACCATGCAACAGCGTGGTAAATCGTTGCGCTTTGACCCAGAGGAAATTAGTGAACTAGCCCAGTTGGATTATGGTAATCCGCGTACCTTTGCCTTGTTAACTTTGTTGTTCCCCGGATTCGATTTTTCGCGACACTTTCATGTGGATCACATTTACCCTAAAGGTTTGTTTACGCGTAACAAGCTCGCAAAAGTTGGTGTCCCAGCTGAACAGCTAGATGAACTCATCGAGGCATCTAACAAGCTGCCAAACCTTCAGCTGTTGGAAGGGACTATCAATAATCAGAAGCGGCAAAAAATGCCCCATGAATGGTATGCGCAGCAATGGCCTGATGTGAATGCAAGACAAGCACATCTGCAATCGCAAGCCATAACATCATTACCTGAACAACTAAACCAGTTTATGGACTTTTACCGCGAGCGTCAGGAAACACTGCTTGCCCGCATTAGAACTGCATTACAACCCGCAAGCAGCGTAGAGACAGAATAAGAGGCGCAAGATCATATGAATACGAACAACATTAAAAAATACGCACCAAAAGCGCGCCGTGAATTTATGGATGCGGTAGCTAAACGATTAAACACCTTTGGTATCACGGCAAATAAAAAAGGCGAGCTACAAATTGCAGAAGCGAATCTACAAGGTTCTGTGCTTCAAATCGCCGGTAACAGTTTTGACGGTAAACTGGCCGAGCCCAGAAAACGCATAGTAGCCAGAAGCCAGAAACTTGGGTATGCACAACTTATCGAACAAGTAGCCTATACCTGGTTCAACCGTCTGTGTGCTATTCGCTATATGGAAATCCATGACTATCTAGGCCATGGTTTTCGTGTATTGTCACACCCTGACAACCCTAAAGGTTTTGAAATTATCGACCATGCCCAAGACGCTGCGGATGAACTCGGGTTAGATAGAGCTCGAATTATTGAACTCAAGCTTGCGGGCAACAAAGACGAAGAGCTTTATCGTGAACTGCTGTTGGGCCAGTGCCATAAGCTTCATGAGGCAATGCCTTTCTTATTTGACGCATTGGACGATGAAACAGAACTTCTGCTACCAGACAACCTCACACGTACCGACTCAATACTGCGTGGATTGGTAGATGGTATCCCTGAAGAGGACTGGCAACAAGTCGAAGTTATTGGTTGGCTTTACCAGTTTTACATTTCTGAAAAGAAAGATCAGGTAATAGGTAAGGTGGTCAAAAGTGAAGACATCCCTGCCGCCACCCAGCTATTTACACCCAACTGGATTGTGAAGTACCTGGTACAAAACTCAGTCGGTCGTCAATGGCTGCAAACCTATCCAGATTCTGCCATTAAAACGCAGATGGAATACTACATTGAGCCTGCTGAACAATCTGACGAAGTTAACCAACAGCTAAAGGCTATTACGCCAGAATCTATTGAACCTGAAACCATCAAAGTACTCGATCCCGCTTGTGGCTCGGGCCACATACTGATTGAAGCCTATAACGTGCTAAAAGCCATCTACGAAGAACGTGGTTTCCGCTCTCGTGACATTCCAAAGATGATTCTGGAGAACAACCTCTACGGCCTAGACATAGATGATCGTGCAGCGCAGCTATCTGGCTTTGCACTGATGATGATGGCCAGAGATGACGATAAGCGTATTTTTACCCGTAACGTGCGACTCAATGTACTGTCATTGCAGGAAAGTAACCATATTGACCTGCCAACGTTATGGAAAGCACTCAACCTATCGGGAAGTTGGCAAAGCGGCACATCGCAAGGGCTGTTCTCTGACGAAGCGCAAGATTTAAGCTCGTTCAACGCAGACAACCGCTACCAACTGCTGAAGCGAACGTTGGCAAAATTTACTCAGGCGAAAACCTTTGGTTCATTGATTGATGTAGCAAGCGATGAGTATGAGCAGCTAAAAGAGCTACTTAGCACACTTGTCGAGCTGCAAGAATCAGGTGACTCAATGCAAAAGCCTGCGGCGAAGCAATTGACTGAATTTGTTCATCAGGCTTTGGTTTTATCTATTCGTTACGATGCTGTTATTGCAAACCCACCATATATGGGCAGCAAAGGTATGAACGCAGATTTGAAAGACTTTGCGAAGAAAAACTATTCAAATAGCAAATCTGACCTCTTTGCTATTTTTATGGAAAGAGCCTTTAACTTGTTGTCAGTGAATGGTTATAACGCACAAGTTAATATGCAGGCTTGGATGTTTTTGTCCACCTACGCGAAGCTTAGAAGTTCAGTATTAGAAGATAAAACTATTGTTTCTTTAGCTCACCTTGGTCCAAGAGCTTTTAGCCAGATTTCTGGTGAGGTGGTTCAAACATGTGCTTGGGTTATTTCTAACACAAAAATTTTAGAAGCAAAGCCAGCTTTTATAAGATTAGTTGAAGGTAATGAAGAGCAAAAGCGTAAATGTCTTCAAAACAAAGAGAATATATTTCAGGATGTGGGCCAGGATAGCTTTAAATTAATTCCGAACAGCCCGATTGCATACTGGCTTAGCACAAATTTAATTAAAACTTTCTCTAAATTTGGCTGCTTAAAAGAAAAGTTTGAATCTAAGAATGGCATTACTAGTGCTGATAATGACAGATTTTTAAGATATTGGCATGAAGTGGCTTTTGATTCTTGTTGTTTTGATTCTGAGAATAGAGATAGCGCAAAATTAAGCCATAAAAAGTGGTTTCCTCACAACAAAGGAGGAGGCTATAAGAAATGGCTAGGGAACAATGATTATGTAATCAACTGGGAGAATGATGGTAAGGAAATTTTTGATTTTCGACCAAAGTCTACTGTTAGGAACCCCAATTACTTTTTTAGGCCTCAAGTTTCATGGTCTGATGTTGTCACGGGAAATTTATCTTTCAGATATTACCCTGCTGGTTTTGGGTTTGATGCAGCTGCTAATTCTGCATTCAGTGAGAATAAAGAAAAGCTATATGCACTTTTAGCTTTATGTAATACGAAAGTTATCACCTACCTTGGTCCGGTTTTTAATCCATCAATGCATTTTAAGCTGGGTGACTTTGGCGCATTACCTGCAATTCTTCGAAGTGATAAAGACCTAGTTTCTGATGTCGATAGAATGATTGATATCTGCGCTGAAGATTTGGCTCTTTTTGAGGAAAACTATGAATTTATCGGGCCAGATTATTCTGGGGAATTTATTAAGCAATCGTATGAGACTTACACACGCTTATCAAATGCTAGGACCAAGGAACTGATGGTTCTAGAGGAAAAAAATAATAAATTAACTATCGAATTGGCATCTCTTGAGGGCGATTTTGACTTTGGTGTTGATTTTGAAGATGTTTCATTAATTTCGAATAGACACTTTAAATATAAGTCTAAAAGTGAGAGCGAAAGAAATAAACTCAGTGTGAGCGATTATTGTTCATCATTAGTTAGCTATTCTATTGGCTGTATTATGGGGCGGTATTCATTAGACAGAGATGGTCTAGTATATGCTCATCAAGGAAATAAAGAATTTGAAAAGCTTATAGCCAATGGCACTTACCAATCATTCGCTGCTGATGAGGATGGAATTATACCGCTCACCGACCAAGAGTGGTTCAAAGATGATGCCACCAACCGTTTCCGTGAGTTTGTTCAGGTCGTATGGGGTGAGGAACACTTACAAGAAAACCTCGATTTTATTGCCGAATCACTATGCTTAAATGCTATTAAACCACTCTCTAAAAAAGGGCAGTCTGAATCAGCGCTGGAGACGATTCGCCGTTATTTATCGACTCAGTTCTATAAAGATCACCTGAAGACTTACAAAAAACGCCCTATTTATTGGCTGTTTAGCTCAGGCAAACAGAAGGCTTTTGAGTGCTTGGTTTACCTGCACCGTTACAACGAGGGCACGCTTTCTCGTATGCGTACTGAGTATGTCACCCCGCTACTCGGCAAATACGATGCGTATGCAGAACAGCTTGAGAAGCAGATTGAAACGGCTGACTCGACCAGTGAAGCAAACCGCTTCAAGAAAGAGTTGGATGCCTTAATCAAGAAACAGGTCGAACTACGCGAGTTTGATGACAAGCTAAAACACTACGCCGATATGCGTATTTCACTGGATCTCGATGATGGTGTGAAAGTGAATTACGGCAAGTTTGGTGATCTGTTGGCTGATGTTAAGGCCATTACCGGTTCGGCCCCGGAGGTTAACTAATGCAGATTAGCGAACTGGCACAAGGTGTCGCTGCCAAGCTCGAACAAAGCCGCATTGTGTTTTGGTACGACCCAGAGCAAAGCTTTACTGAAGAGCTTGAGCATTTAGCTAATTCTTTATCGCTTGCAAAAGAATCAGGTGATAAAGCGGCAGATATAACTGCTAGGGTACTGCCAAAGGATTTGACCATCCTCAATATGGGCAATGAGTCTGTATTGGCAGTGAAAAAACGCATTGAAGTAGATGAGCGTGAAGCTAAATTCCTTATCTATTTTCCAAGCGCTGAGCCAGAGCCTGATCGTGATTGGTTGCTAGATGTGCGTTTGTACAGCGAGCAGTTTTTTGCTGATCACAGCTCAATGCTGCTTAATGAGCTGGGTATTCCGAAAATGGCGCTTCGCACGCACATTCGTAAGCGCCAGAGCTTTTTTGCCAATAAACAGCGCATAGCCGGTTTAAAAAAGTGGGTGACTGAGAACGAAGACGAACTGTCGTTAGACAGGAAGATGATGGCAGTGGTTGTAAAAGCTGATTCTGCGTCTTTGTCGGACATTCTGCTTGGGTTACTTCGCGAATATGCGGCTTATATCGAAGATGAAAGCCTTGGCCAACCTTTATGGAGCCTGCTAGGAAAGTTTGATCTTGAGACCTCACTCTGGGCATATCTGAGTGAGGGTTTTGGCTATACAGTCGAAGAGCCAACCTTCTCAGATTTCGTGTTGAAATTATTCTGTACTGAATTCTGGAGCCAAATTGAAGGTGTTGAACGCGATTGGTTGCTTAACAATGTTCTAAAAAGCGCATCAGGCCGGGCGACAGCCTTGGCGTTTATGGTGAGCTGGCGCGACAGCCGCTCCTTCGCCGCTTACTACGAAAGTATCTCTAAGGTGCTTAGCCAACAGTTGGAAATTTCGACTCGTGCTGGCCAGTACCATCCGGTTGAGCTTATCGAATGCGAAACGTTTGAAGCTGTGGAGCAGGCCATTATCCGTGGTTTAGTTCGTGATTTGCTCGATAGCAGTAAAGCGCTAGACCGGGTTCAGTTTGATACGGTCTTATCAAGACGTCTTGCTAGCCACTGGACATTGTCACGCAAAGAATACTTCGCAATTTATGAAGCTATCCGCAGCGCTGAAGAGTTAATGCACTTGCGAAATCGCTATGTGGACGGGTTCCACTTTGATAACGCGAAAGCAATGTACGACGCCTATACCACAGACATTTATCGTTTTGACCAGGCTTACCGTTTGTTCAATGAACATGTGCACTCTGTATTGAGTAAAGGTGCAGACATACTGCGTCAGCTCGACGACGAAGTCGAAAGCATTTATACCAACTGGTACTTATATGAGCTTGGCCTTGCCTGGGATCGTCACTTGGCCAATGAGAAATTACTTGAAAAGTGGCAGATTTCTGGCGTACCGCACCAGTATGACTTCTATGAAAAAGAAGTTCGCACACGACTGAGTCTGAAACAGACAAAACGAGTGTTTGTGATCATCTCTGATGCCCTGCGTTTTGAAATTGCGAATGAGCTTGGCGCTATCATTAACAACGAGAAGCGATTTAAGGCTGAGGTGTCTACGCAGTTGGGGGTTTTGCCGAGTTATACCCAACTTGGGATGGCGGCATTATTGCCTCATAAAGCACTCAGTTACCAGCCAGAACAAGGCACGGCTGTTTATGTGGATGGTATTTCTTCACAGGGTTTAGACAACCGCAACGCCATCCTACAGAAGGTTGGTGGTATGGCGGTGAGCTCTAAGGAGCTGATGAGCTGGAGTAACCAGGAGGGGCGTGACAAGGTTCGAGATGTAGAAGTAGTTTATATCTATCACGATACCATTGATGCGATTGGTGATAAGGCAGCAACTGAAGAGAAAACGTTTGAAGCCTGTCGTAGTGCCATTGAAGAGCTAAAAGACCTCGTTGGGCGGGTCATCAACCGTCTAAATGGCAGCCGAGTTGTGATCACCGCTGACCATGGCTTCCTATTCCAACAAAAAGCACTTGTAGCGGCTGATAAAACCTCACTGAAAACCAAACCTGCTGGCGCGATAGAAGCCAAGAAACGTTATATCGTTGGTAATAACTTGCCTTCAGATGAAGCCTGTTGGAAAGGCTCAATAAACGATACGGCTCATGGCTCTAGTGATACCGAGTTCCTGCTTCCAAAAGCGGCTCAGCGCTTCCACTTCGTTGGTGGTGCCAAGTTTGTGCACGGAGGAGCGATGCTACAGGAAATCTGCGTACCGGTACTACATGTGCGCGAGCTGCAAAAAGAACAAGCAGCAAAACATGAGAAACAACCGGTAGGTGTTGTAGCAGCCACTCAGCCCATCAAATTAGTAAACAATATCGACAAGGTCAGATTTATTCAGACAGACCCAGTAGGCGAGCGTTTTGTCGCACGGTTGTTGGATGTCTATATCGTCGATGCACAAGGTAATGAAGTATCCAGTCGTGAAACGATTAACTTTGATAGCGTGAGTAAAGTGATGGATGAACGTACTCGCGAAGCTAGGTTAAAGCTTATTGGCTCTCAGTTCGACAGGAATGCTCAATACACATTAGTTCTTGAGAATGCGGAAATGAGAACCCGTTATAGCCAATACGCGGTAACCATTGATTTGGCATTCCAAGATGATTTTTTCTAAGGCGCTGGGGTGAAACATGACAACTGATTTTTCACAAGATCATAAAGACGAAAAAAATCAGATGCAAAGCGCCGACTTAGACGCATTGCTCAATCAATATTTTAAAGGCCGTGTCGTTCGAAAAGATCTGACAAAGCAATTGAAAGAAGGCGCTAACGTCCCTGTCTATGTGCTTGAGTATTTACTAGGCATGTATTGTGCGTCCGATGACGACGAAGTCGTAATGCAAGGCCTTGAGAATGTCAAAAAAATCTTGGCTGAGAACTATGTCCGACCTGATGAAGCGGAGAAAGTGAAGTCACTTATCCGTGAACGTGGCACGTTTAAAATAATCGACAAAGTAAGCGTTAAGCTCAATCAGAAAAAAGACGTCTATGAAGCTGCGTTGTCGAACCTGGGAATCAAGGATGCCCTTGTACCGACCAAAATTGTACAAGACAACGAAAAATTATTAACTGGCGGTATCTGGTGCATTATTACCGTGCAGTATTTCTTTGAGGAAGGTCAGAAGACATCACCTTTCTCTATTATGAGTTTAAAACCAATACAAATGCCGTCTATGAACATGGATGAGGTGTTTTCAACCAGAAGACATTTTAGTACCGATCAGTGGATGGATGTGTTGCTTCGTTCCGTGGGTATGGAGCCAACTAACTTAGAGCATCGGGTGAAATGGCATCTTATCACTCGCATGATCCCATTCGTTGAAAACAACTACAACGTTTGTGAGCTCGGACCAAGAGGGACAGGTAAGAGCCATGTCTACAAAGAGTGCTCACCAAACTCATTGCTTGTCTCTGGCGGACAAACAACTGTGGCGAACTTGTTCTATAACATGAGCTCTCGCCAAGTTGGGTTAGTTGGTATGTGGGATGTTGTCGCATTTGATGAAGTGGCCGGTATTAACTTTAAAGACAAAGACGGCGTCCAAATAATGAAAGATTATATGGCGTCAGGGTCTTTTGCCCGTGGTCGTGATTCAATCGAAGCGAAGGCTTCCATGGTATTCGTCGGTAACATCAATCAAAGCGTTGAGACACTGGTGAAGACCAGTCATCTGCTGGCACCTTTTCCTGATGCCATGATTGACACTGCTTTTTTTGACCGTTTCCATTCCTATATTCCTGGATGGGAAATACCGAAGATGCGTCCTGAGTTTTTCACCAATAGTTACGGATTAATCACAGACTATCTTGCTGAATACATGCGTGAAATGCGCAAAAGAAGTTTTGCGGATGCTATCGATAAGTTTTTCAAACTCGGTAATAACCTTAATCAGCGCGATGTAATTGCTGTACGCAGAACGGTTTCGGGCTTGTTAAAGCTACTACACCCCGACGCACAGTACACAAAAGATGATGTAAGAGCCTGCCTGACCTATGCGCTGGAAACTAGACGTAGAGTCAAAGAGCAATTGAAAAAGCTTGGCGGAATGGAATTTTTTGATGTGCACTTTAGCTACATCGATAACGATTCATTAGAAGAATTCTTCGTCAATGTACCGGAACAAGGTGGCAGCAAGCTAATTCCTGAGGGCTTACCTCGCGCTGGTGTCGTGCACTTGGTTACTCAGGGAAGCACTGGGCAGCTTGGGTTATATCGCTATGAAACCCAGATGATGGCTGGTTCTGGCAAACATTCAGTGTCTGGCCTTGGTTCGAATACCGCAGCTAAAGAAGCTGTGCGTGTTGGCTTTGATTATTTCAAAGGTAATCTGAATAGAATCAGTGCGTCGGCGAAGTTTTCTGATCATGAGTATCACCTCCATGTTGTTGAGCTCCACAATACGGGGCCAAGTACAAAGTCATCACTCGCTGCATTGATTGCGTTCTGTTCAATTCTGATGAACCGACCGATTCAAGAGCAGATGGTTGTTTTGGGTGAAATGACGTTAGGTGGTGTCGTCAATCCTGTTCAAGATCTTGCAGGCAGTCTTCAGTTAGCTATGGACAGTGGCGCAAAGCGTATTTTGCTCCCAATGGCCTCAGCCTCAGATATTCCAACGGTTCCTGCTGAGTTGTTCTCAAAATTCCAGATCAGCTTTTATGCAGACCCCGTCGATGCTGTGTTTAAGGCGCTTGGGGTTAATTGATTAGGTGTCGTTTGACGCGCCATTTTATGGAGTAATTACAGGTATGTTTACCCTTGCATCATTTAATGTTTTTCAGCATTTTTTTGTCACAACTGATCTACATGCAATATTCAAAAGTGTATTGCCAGTTTGATAGGTGGCATTGATATCATGATAGACAGGACCTTCAACGATATTCCAGATGGGAAAGTTAATGATGCCGACCAACAATCTTTCTTGGTAAGTCTAGGCTGGTCACGCGGAGATAGATGGAATGATTTACTAAGTTCAAAACGTGTTCTAATAATTTCCGAGGCAGGTGCAGGAAAAACTTACGAATGCCGTAAACAATCCGAGCGTCTCTGGGCTGAGGGAGAGCCAGCATTCTTTATAGAATTGGCCGCATTGGCAACAGAAGACCTTCGTAGTCTCCTAGATGCAGATGAAGAAGACCGTTTGGATAGGTGGCTTGTTTCACAGTCTGAAGAGGCTACATTTTTTCTGGACTCGATTGACGAACTAAAATTGACTATGGGTTCATTTGAGCGGGCGCTCAAACGACTGAAAAAATGTATCGGAGATCAGCTTCATCGGGCGCGTTTTGTGATCACGACAAGGCCAGTCCCCTTCGACGAACAGTTGGTTCGAAATTTACTACCTGTTCCAACAGCGTCCTCTTCAGAATCCGATGAAGAAGTATTTGCTAAAATCGCAATGCGTGAGCATCGTGATAAACACGACAACAGAAACAAAAATCAATCGCCCGATTGGAAGACTGTAGCTTTAATGCCCTTTTCAGACGAACAGATCGTCCAATTTTGTCGACATCAGGGAGTGAGCGATCCTACTCTTCTTTTTGAAGACTTACGTCGTCGCAATGCCCTAGAGTTTGCTCGTAGACCTCAGGACCTTATTGAGTTATGCGCTGACTGGCGTGAGCATAAACGCATCCGAACACATCGTGAGCAGGTTGCTACTAATGTTCGTGTGAAGTTGCTTCCTAGAGAAGACAGAGCTGAGCCGGCAGAGTTATCTGTTGACAAGGCGATTGAAGGTGCTAGCCGACTCGCACTTGCTGTTCAGATGACACGCCGTATAACGATTCGTCATAGTGCAGCGTCCGACGCCATCGACAAAGAGGCTGCTCTCGATCCTGCGATTATCCTATCAGATTGGCAGCCTAATGAACGAAAAGCACTGCTTGAGCGTCCGTTATTTGGCTTCGCTTCTTACGGACGAGTGAGGTTCCATCATCGCTCTGTTACCGAGTATCTTGCTGCGGAACGGCTATTAGCTCTTAGAAGGCAAGGCATGCCGTTTCGAGCCCTCAAACGTCTTCTATTCGCAGAGACAAAAGGTAACACAATCGTTCGCCCGTCCAAGCGACCAATGGCAGGTTGGCTAGCCTTGCAAGAAGACGGGATATTTGAACTTTTGCGGGACAATGAGCCTGCTGTTCTTCTGGATGAAGGCGATCCAGAGTCGCTAACGCAAAAACAGCGAAATCAAGCTCTTCGCGCCTATGCTACGCGTTATGGACCTGGTGGTTGGAGAGGCCTCCAGGTGCCTCACATTCAAGTCCACCGATTTGCGTCGAACGAGTTGGCAGAAGAAATCGACAGAATTTGGCACAGTGGAGTAGAAAATCCAGATGTACGACAAGTCCTCATCAGCCTTATAGAGGCGGGTAGCATAAAAGCTTGTGCAGATATCGTATTTCATATAACACAGGACATTGCTGCACCTGAGGTCGAGCGCATAATGGCTATCGACGCTTTAGTAGCCCTTGCTGACGAGAGATTAGGAATAATTTCTGCCACGATAGCTGATGCTAATGATCTCTGGTCTGACAGAGTAGCACGCAGTGCCATACTAACCCTTTTCCCAAAATTCATGTCGGTTGAGCAACTTTGTAGAACCCTTCGCTGGATAAAGCGAGAGAAGCGAAATGTAGGCGATCTTAGTTGGCAATTACCACGCCTGATAGCTGAAGCCTCCCTTGAATTCCCTGTCCTTGAGGAGCTTCGTGATGGTCTCATCACGCTAGTGTCAGAGGGGCTAAAATGGCGAAAAGAGTGGCCACATATTGTCAGTGAACGTCCTCACCTTAGTGGAGCACTTGCAGCAACATGTGAGCGTGGCCTCGGTGTAGGCCTGGACGAACAGTGGCTGTATGGAGGTGTAATTGCATTGCGATTACACCACCGAGACCATTGTGACGATGAACCGATCAAATCACTTCGCCAACGGCTGATTAATCTGAAATCAGCAGACAATGAGCGTCTTTTCTGGATTCAGGACGCTTTGTTGCAGTCTCTCCATGAAATCAACGATCCCTGGCCACGGCTCGCAGAGATTACTATTCATGATAGAACGATTCAACTAACACCGGACAGGGATCTGTCTTGGGTGAAAGAAGCTCTTTGTGACGCGACTCGGGATATGAAGGAACGCGCAATGCTCTTGGAGGCAGCTATCCGTCTTTCACCAGAAAATGAGTCATGGAAAAAACACATTGAAGGACTTAGGTCTCTCATAGTTGATGAACCCTTATTTGTGCAAAGACTTGACGACTGTCTTAAGCCATCGAAACACGACAAAGAGCTTCGTCGTTGGGAAAAACAAGAAGCTGAACGAAAGTTGCAGGAAGAGCGACGAAAGGCTAAGAACCGAGCGAGCTGGGTTCTGTTCTGGCGAGAGGTTGCTAATCAGCCTGAAAACGCATTTTCGAAGGAGCAAAGCTGGAACACTGCTTGGAACTTGTGGCGCGCCATGAGTCATGATGGTGAAGACAGTCGATCGTCAGGTTGGAACCGGCGGTTTATTGAAGAGCAATTCAATCAAGACACAGCCGACAAGCTTCGCAGAGTGATGATGAAGATCTGGCGTGATGATCGCCCAACGTTTCCCAGCGAAAGGTCAGAAGGCGAACGAAATACATATCTTGTACGTTGGCAGTTTGGTCTGGCCGCGATCTACGCCGAAGCGGAGTCTCCCGACTGGTCAGCTAAACTCGACGATGTCGAAGCCGAACTAGCTGCGCGATACGCTCTGATTGAACTGAATGGTTTGCCTAAGTGGATAGAAGCACTCGTAGACACTCATCCAAACGCCGTAGATCAGACGCTCGGAAATGAATTGTCGTGGGAGCTAAACTTGCCTTCAGGTGAACGTGGACATTCTAGCTTACTTCAAGGAATTGAGTATGCACCTGAGAGGGTTACCCGTTTATTTTTACCACGACTCGAATCTTGGTTAGATGAAAGTGGGGACCGGATTAATAGCGCTGATAGCACGACCGGAATAACAGAAAGGGTTCGACAAGTGACTCGGGTTATTTTGAAGAGCGGCGATGCGACTGAAATTAAGAGACTTCAAGAACGAGCTCTACAAAGATTGGAACAACAATTACCGTTTTCGCTTCGCCTTGTTTGGTTGTCGGCCTTAATGCGAATTGATCCTCAGACGGGTGTCGAAAAGCTGGCAGATCAGATTGATGTAGTTGAACCATCAAAGCTATCAGAAGCTGTGACATGGCTGGCCTGCCTCTTTGGTGATCGCCAAGACGGAGTCGATTTGAACGACGAACGATTCACGCCGCAACTACTGTTGAAACTTCTCCGTTTGGCCTATCGCCACGTTCGAATACAAGACGATGCTTACCACGAAGGGTCCTATTCACCGGACACTCGGGATCATGCGGAACAGGCACGCAATAGCATTGTAACGGCATTATTCAACGCGAAAGGCGAGGAGGGCTTGGCTGCCAAGCTTGAGATGGCCGCAGATCCTTTTTGCGCTCATTTTAAGGACCGAATTTTGGCTGTGGCAGAAGAGAGTTGGGCGCAAGAGATTGATGCTGAGGTATTTGATCAGGCTCAAGTAGAAAAGCTAGATCGAAGTGGGGAAGCTCCTGCCTCAACGAATGAAGCCATGTTCGCGCTAATGAAGGATCGGCTCTCTGATCTCGATGACCTTTTATTGCACGATGATTCACCGAAAGAAGCCTGGGCGTTGATATCTGATGAGAAGGTAATGCGTCGAGTAATATCGAGAGAACTTAGGCGTGCGGCAAATTCACTTTATACTGTCGATCAAGAAGCAGTAACAGCGGACGAAAAGGAAACCGATATACGCCTGCGTTCTGTTCTGTCGAAACATGAAGCTGTGATTGAACTCAAGCTCGGTAATGCCAATCGATCTGCGAAAGAGCTTCTCGATACAATGGAAGGACAATTGGTCAGGAAATATATGGCGGCGGAACACTGCAGGGCTGGAGCTTTGCTAGTGACCCTTGCAAAAGACCGTCAATGGCAACATCCAGATGAAAAGCGCAAGATCAAAGCGGATGAGTTGTTGTCTCTTTTGACCGTAGAGGCTGAAAGAGTGCAAAAGGCTTTAGGAGGTGAAGCGTTCATACATGTTCACCTTCTTGATTTGCGCCCAAGGTTGCCTATTGAGACTAAGTGTAAGCTTTAAAAGCTAATAAAAATTTGATGATGAAGATGCTGTAAAGCTGGATACAGGACAATGAGACTTATTGATCTTCTTCATGATTTATCAATCTATCTAGCCATCAAGCTCAGAGTTGAACCTTCACACTATCGTGTCGGAGGTTCACAATGTTCAAAAACCTATTTTTTCAAACCAAAGCACTATCAGAGCTGTCATCTCAACTCGATGCAGAAATTCCACGCTATCCGCCATTCCTGAAGGGGTTGCCAGCTGCGTCACCTGAAGATTTGCAGTCCACACAAGACGAGCTAATTGCCAAACTGCGCCAAGTACTTGGCTTTAATCAGCGTGAGTTTCAAAGGCT
>MDTG01042050.1_pt1 | contig 21113 bp, 23 predicted proteins | sample 811421 | NCBI WGS metagenome assembly MDTG01 (sample SAMN05326645, study PRJNA326480) | marine metagenome | isolation source: seawater | place: Pacific Ocean: South East | collected 2011 | reverse complement strand
CAGGTCATTTTTAATGTATCTCCTTGCATAAAAACAACATCTCCGTTGGCTCTGAAAAAATTCTTTTTGTGATAGAAATAAGAAATATCGGACTTGATTAATGCTCCTTCATGAAAAAGATGAACCCGAACACCTTCCTTTTTGAGCAGTATATTAGCACCTGGAAAACTGAATTGATCTTGGGTGGAGCCTCCAGCTTGGATAATTTCAATAATTTTAGGTGACTCCTGTGCTGTTACATTTCCAATCCAAAAAAGTAGAAAAAGCAGCAGTGCCCCAATTTGATTTTTGTTTTTCACAGCAAGTTGATGTGTGTAGTAACTAATATAGAAAATCTACCTTAAAATGGTTTGTTTTCGATCGGGTCCCACAGATACAATTTTGATAGGTGTTTTGAGTTCTTGCTCTAAAAAATCAACGTAATCTAAAAAGTTTTTAGGCAGGTCTTTTTCCGTACTTATTTGAGTTAGATCTTCTTTCCACCCCGGTATATCTTTGTATTCTGGTGTGATTAAATCTGACTGGATATCGTAAGGAAAATGATCGATCAGTCCAGAGTCTGTACGGTATTGTTTGCAAACTTTTATGGTTTCAAACCCAGACAGCACATCTCCTTTCATCATCATCAGTTGGGATACTCCATTAATTTGTATAGCGTATTTTAGGGCAACCAAATCCAGCCATCCACAGCGCCGTGCCCTTCCCGTAGTAGCGCCAAACTCATGCCCTTTTTTGGAGATCTTAGCACCGACCTCATCAAAGAGTTCTGTTGGAAAAGGACTGCTTCCCACCCGAGTAGTATAGGCTTTAAATATCCCGAACACCTCTTTTATTTTATTTGGCGCAACCCCAAGCCCTGTACAGGCTCCTGCGGCTGTTGTTGTTGAGGAAGTTACAAAAGGGTAAGTTCCAAAATCAACGTCTAATAAAGAACCTTGTGCCCCTTCCGCCAGGATTTTTTTTCCTGCATCTTGTGCTTTGTGAATATAACTTTCGCTGTCCACAATCTGGCATTTTTTCAATGTCTCTAGTGCATCAAAAAATTCTACTTCCAATTCTCTTAAATTATACTCTAATTCCACATTGTGGAAATCCAACATTTTCAAATGCTTTTGCGTTAACGTTATGTATCGTTCCTTCCATTTTTTACTCAAAACATCACCTACTCTAATTCCATTCCTTCCTGATTTATCCATGTAGGTAGGTCCTATACCTTTGAGTGTTGATCCAATCTTTGCCTTTCCTTTCGAAGCCTCAGAGGCAGCATCTAATAGGCGATGTGTTGGAAGAATGAGATGTGCTTTTTTCGAAATCAAAAGTTTTTTAAAGATATCAATATGATAGGGGGAAAGATTCTCTATTTCTTTTTTAAAAATCACAGGGTCTATGACCACACCGTTACCAATTAAATTGATGGCGCTGGAATGAAATATACCTGAGGGAATGGTGTGTAAAACATGTTTAATTCCGTCAAATTCAAGTGTATGCCCAGCATTTGGACCACCTTGAAATCTCGCAATTATATCATAGGATTCGGTCAGTACATCAACTATTTTACCTTTACCCTCATCGCCCCATTGAAGGCCTAACAGTAAGTCTACGGACATAGTTATATTATGGATTTACGCTTTTTTTGGTTCCGTAAAAATAAAGAGAATGATTGTGGATTTCGATATCAAAAATTTCCTCTATTGTTTTTTTTATATTTTGAATTCGGGGGTCACAAAACTCCTTAACTTCACCGGAATCGGTGAGAATGATATGATCGTGTTGCCGATCAAAATAGGACTTTTCGTAATGCGCTTGATTTTTCCCAAACTGGTGTTTTCTCACTAATCCACATTCTAAAAGAAGTTCAATAGTGTTGTATAGGGTGGCTCTGCTGACCCTGTATTTTTTGTTCTTCATGGTGATGTACAACGACTCTATATCGAAGTGATTATCACTGTCATAAATTTCATAAAGAATGGCAAACCGCTCTGGAGTTTTTCTGTGAGCGTGTTTGTTTAGAAAATTGACAAAAACCTCATTTACAATTTCCTGATTGGTTTTACTTTTTTCCATAATAACAAATATAAGCCTTAAATTATTCTCTTTGTACTTTATCTACTCCTTTAACCTTTAAAAGATTGTCAACCAGCTTATTGAGTATTGTTTTATTTTTTACACTTACACTTATAAGCCCTGTAAAAACCCCATCTTCACTATCAAAACTCAGTTTGTTAATGTTAACGTTCATGATATTTGAAATGGATTGGGTCACTTCACGCACAATACCCATATTGTCAATTCCTGATAGTTTAATTGTTGCGGTAAACTCGTCCGAGGAGGAATCTACCCACTTGGCTTTAATAATTCGATAGGAATAGTTGGATTGAAGAGATAGGGCATTTGGGCAGTCATTTGTATGGATTTTGATACCTTCTTTTACACTGACAAAGCCAAATACTGGATCACCAGGTATGGCATTACAGCAAGGTGACATGGTATGCTTTAATTGTTGGTTTTCTTTTCCAAACACTAATGTATCGAACCTTTGAGTAATTTTATCCTTATTGCTATTGGTGAAAACAGGATTTTGTTTTCTGATTCTTTTTTTGAAAAAATTGAGAAATGTGCTGTTGAAATCCGATGAAAATTTTTTCAGTTGTTTGTTGTTGATGGTGCCCAACCCAACCCGATAGAATAAGTCCTGACTGGTATCTAAGCTAAAATACCGTAACATGTGGGTTGTGGTTTTGTCGTTGAGGGTGATCTTGAGTTGTTTTAGTTTTCTCCTTAAAGTTTCGCGTCCATCTTCGGCAATTCTCTTCTTTGCTTCATTTAAAGAAGATTTTATTTTGGCTTTGGCTCTTGAAGTTTTTACAAAATCCAGCCAGTTGGCAGTAGGTTTAATATTTTCAGAGGTAATCACTTCCACGTGTTCACCGCTTTTTAATGCCCTACTTAAGGGCACAAGTTTACCATTGACCCTGGCACCTCTCGTTTTCATTCCTATTTCAGTGTGTATGCTGAAGGCAAAATCCAAAGCGGTTGCGCCTTTTGGTAGTGATTTAATTTCCCCAGTTGGGGTAAAAACAAAAATTTCTTTAGCATATAGATTAAGCTTGAAATTTTCTACAAAATCCACTGCATCTCCAGTATTGTTTTCCAGCACCTCCTGTAATTTATCTAGCCAAGATTCTATACCGATGTCTTTCTGATTTCCATTTTTGTATTTGTGATGGGCAGCATATCCCTTTTCAGCGATTTCGTGCATGCGTTGAGATCGAATTTGTACTTCAACCCATTTGTTTTTTGGCCCCATTACAGTGATATGAAGCGCCTCATAGCCATTGGATTTTGATGCGGTGATCCAATCTCTTAGTCGCGTGGGATTTGGTGTGAAATGGTCTGTGACAATAGAGTAAATTTTCCAAGCCAGAAACTTTTCATTTTTTTCTGTAGCATCGTAGATGATTCTGATGGCAAACTTGTCAAATACATTCTCAAAAGGAATATTTTGGACATTCATTTTTCTGTTGATCGAAAAAATAGATTTACTCCGTCCTTTAATTTGATAGTCCAGTCCCTCTTCTGCAAGGGTAAATTTTACGATGTCAGAGAAGGATTTAATGTATTGTTCTTGTGCTTCAAAACTGTCCTCAATCTTATTTTTTATAAAATCATAGCGTTCAAAATGGGTGTATTTAAAACTCAAATCCTCAAGCTCAGTTTTTATATTGTAGAGACCAATTCTGTGAGAAAGGGGTGCATAGATGTAGAGTGTCTCGGAGGCAATTTTCAGTTGTTTGTCCTCGGGCATGAACTCCAAAGTTTGCATGTTGTGCAAACGATCTGCAATTTTTATGATGATGACCCTAATATCATCATTGAGCGTCAGTAATAATTTTTTAAAATTTTCTGCTTGGAGTGAAACGTTACTTTCTTTACTCAGCTTGGATATTTTGGTCAACCCTTCTACAATTCTAGAAACATCTTTTCCAAAGAGCTTTTCCAAGTCCACAAAATCATACTCGGTGTCTTCTACAACATCGTGGAGAAGCGCAGCAGCAATAGAGGTAGCATCCAGTCCAATTTCTTGTGCTACAATTTTGGCAACGCTTATGGGATGATAAATGTAGGGTTCTCCAGATTTTCGTCTTTGGTTTCTGTGGGCGTGTACCGCTGTATTAAAAGCAGAACGAATTAATTTCTTGTCCTTTTCGGTCAAAGTTTGATAACTGATCTGAAGCAGTTCTTTGTACTGCTTCGCAATCTCTTTGTTTTCTATTTCTGCGCCTACGATCATTGTTATTATAAAGGTACCTGAAACTTTTAATTCAACAAAATCATTGTTTTTCGCAGTGGTACATCAAAATTCCTGCCGAAACAGAAAGGTTGAGGGAGTCCATTGGAAATTTTACCGGTATTTTGATTATTTTTTTTGCTTTTCTCAACCATTTGGCATCCAAACCTTTGTCTTCGGTACCAAAAACAATTGCCAATGGAAATTTGTATTCCACCCTTTTATAATGTTTCGCTTCGGGCTGAAGTGATGTTACAAAAACATTAAAATTATTTTTTTCTAAATAAGTAATGACATTGTTGCTGCTATCCAAGGCTACGGGTATGGAAAAAACACCTCCCATACTGTTTCTTATGACCTGGGGATGGTACAGATCTGTCTTGGGGTTTGCGATGATTACTGCATCCCAATCTGCGGCTGCAGCCGTTCGCAGCAGTGCCCCAATATTACCAGGTTTTTCCGGCGCCTCCAATACCAACACCCGATTTTGTTGATGGTTCAGCAAGTCCTCCAAAATGTGATTTTTTACTTTTAAAATTGCAATAAGATCTTCGGATCCTGATCTCATGCTGACGCGTTCAAAAAGTTTTTTACTCAAGATAAAAGTTGACCCCTCATGACCATTTACATCCTCTGGTTCTGTTGCTTCCTCAGGATAGAAAAGCATTTCTATTTCATAGTCCATATCTATAGCCCGACTGAGTTCCCTGTGCCCGGATACCACAAAAAGACCTTCTTCTCTTCTAATCCTGGATTTGGTCATTAATAGAAGGAGTTTTTTAATGATCGGATTGTGCGAACTGCTGATGTATTTCAAATCTTTTTTTTGTAAAGTTATTGGGTCTTTGGGTAACTTTTTAAGGATTGATTTGTTTTTTGTGATAGTTGATGACCAATCCTACCATTTCGTGGTAGCTTTTGATCCCGGTTTTCTGACCATTTGCTTTGAGATAACCATCGTAAGTTTTTTCAAAAATAAATCCAAAAGGGTTTTCATATTGCTTCCAAAACAAACTTAATGCTCTAAAATTTTCAATGATACCTGGATTTAGTGCTTTTAATTTCTCAGCCGCTTTTTTGGGGTCTATTTTTTTTATCTCTGAGTAGCAATACCTAAATGCAAATGTGTGACCAGCGAATTGAAAATAGGGATCACTACTTTTAATGGCAGATAAGTAGGCGATAAAATTGGCTTCTTTTTCCGAGGCATGGCCTAATTGGTGCGCCATCTCATGCATAGCAGTAGTGATTATACTAAGCTTTGGCATCAATTCATTTACTTGAGACTCTAAGGTAAAAGGATTCAGATAACCCGCATATCCCATGTAGGAGAGTGGTAGGCTGAGCAGTGATTTTTTTACTTTAGAGGTCTCCAAAAACATCGGATCGGAAAATATAAAATCTAATTTTATTTTTTCTGCAAGAACTTCTTTAGAATAAGGGATCTTGACGGCTAAAGAATCTGAGGTGGAAAGAGCACTATGACTTCGGTTGGACATCTCAATGAGTTTATCCAAACGATCTTCTAAATCCTGCTCGGTGTATTCCAATGATATCCCCAATTGCTGATTTAGGGGAAGCCTGTGGTAATTGAAACCCCAACTCAGATGAAATATCCAAGCCATTACAATCAAAATTGAAAATAAATCCAGAAAAATTGATAAAGGTTTGATTCTCCAATGGGGAATTTTTTTTATGAAAAACTGAATCAGCAATGCGAAAAGTACTAAATACAGAATATCTCCAATAGAAAAAGAAAATCTGCCCAAGAGTGTTTGATGTATCTTTAAGACAAAAGGATAATAAAAATTGCTGTAGTAAAGCTCGGTCGCATGTGGATTGCTTTGTGCATAGTTAACCAGCAACCACAGTGGTAACGCACTTAGGCAAACCAAGGTGGTTGTATTTATTCTCATTATTAAAATTTCATCTCAGCGAACAGAGCTCTTGGCATGACTATTCCACAAGTGATACTATTTCTACCTCGAAGATCAGATCTGATTTGGGAGGAATTACCTGATTTCCATCTTCACCATAGGCCAATCCAAAAGGTAAAAATAAGGTGGCTTTGTCCCCTACATTTAAGAGTCTCAAGCCTTCTTTAAACCCAGGAATCATTGCTGCATTGGGATTTACGTCGGCCGTGATCGGTTGATACGCATTGGCAGCTTTTCGGTTTGAGTCTACTCTTCCCAGTGCTGTTGCAGTTTCCAAATTACTGGTTTCTAAAAGCACCCCATCTGAAAAGTAAACTGCATAGTGGGCTTTTACAACATTAGTGGTAGTGACCTTTGGCCCAGATCCTTTTTCGCTAACAAAGTATTGAAGTCCTGACGATGTGATAGTGGACTTTTCCTTTTGGGAGGTGAATTTTTCCTGATTGGCTTTCATCATTGCAGCTTCTTTTTCTGTTCTTTCCCGATTTGTTTTGTCTTTTTCTGTTATGTAATTAGAGAAAACTTCAGCGGCGTTAAAACTTTTAGCACTTCTTCCTTTTCTAATAATCTTTATTTTCATTATCGTATCGTTTTGTGCTATGCTGTCCACGACAGCTTGCCCATTTAGAACCTTGCCAAAAACAGTATGTTTGCCATCAAGCCATGGTGTTTCTTTGTGGGTTATAAAAAATTGACTACCATTGGTGCCTGGCCCTGCGTTGGCCATAGACAGAACTCCAGGACCATTGTGACTGAGGTCAGTGATTTCATCGTCGAACTGGTACCCAGGACCACCAGATCCTGTACCCGTAGGATCACCCCCTTGGATCATAAAGTCTTCAATCACCCTGTGAAAGATGATGCCATCGTAGTATTTTTTTCCAGAAAACTGATCCTCTACCAGAGGGTTATTTCCTTCGGCCAAGGAGACAAAATTAGCTACAGTAATCGGTGTTTTTTCAACTTCCAACTGTAACAAAATATCACCTTTATTGGTTTCGAGGTTGGCATACACGCCATCTACTAAATCAGGGTATTTTTGATCACAGCTCAACAGGAGCGTCACAAAAGTCAAAGCAATTAAATGGATTTTTATCATCGTTAATTATTTAGTTTTTTTCTAATTCTAATAATGTTATAGTAAATCGCAAAGGTTGGTTGATTCCAATTTTATCACCATCTCCTTGATAACCATAGCAAAGGTATGAGGGAAAAAGAAATACACCAATTTCACCCATGGCTAAATATTTTACACCCACTCTTAGTCCCGGGATTAAATCTCCTTGATCTATAAAAAAGCTTACTTCACCCAGTGTTTTTTCGTCGTAGAGTAAGTTTCCATTCAGATCTTCTATGCGGTAAATAAAAGTGACGCGATCACCTTTTAAAGGCAGAGCCCTGTTGTTTTTATTTTTTTTCTGATGCGCAAACCAGAACCCTTGGGGTGTAGCACTGAAGTCAAGTTTTTTTTCTTTTTCGATGTGTTGTTGAAAGAGCGCTTGTTCTATGGCAACAATATTTTTATTTCGTTTGGCAGACTCTTTTAAAAACACTTGCTTTTGTTTGTTGACGGGCCTTCGGGGCTCTAAATTTTGACAGCCAAAAAGTGACGTAAATGAGATCAATAGAAAAAACCTAAGCATTGAAAATAATTTTTTCTGTTTCAATTGATTTTATAAAATGCGAGACAGTTTCTTCGATGGAAGAGTCTGATTTACCTCCCGCAGCATTAAGATGTCCCCCACCACTAAAGTATTTTCTGGCAAATTGGTTCACATCGACGGATCCCTTTGAGCGGAAGGACATTTTAATGATTTTTTCTGATTCATTTTCAATCATAATTACTGAAAGTAACACCCCTTTAAGGCTTAATCCGTAATTTACAAAGCCTTCTGTATCCCCTTTTTTAAAATTATTGTGGTTTAATTCTTTTTGAGAGAGGGTGATATAGACCACCGGAAGCCCCTCTATTTTTTTTAAATTATTGAGTGCAGTTCCCAGTAATCGGAGCCTGTTAAAAGATGCAGTATCGTATATATTTTGGTGAATCATATGCGGTTGGGCGCCTTTTTCGATAAGGGAAGAAACAATTTGATGGGTTCTTGCTGTGGTAGATGGGAAACGGAAAGAGCCAGTATCTGTCATAATACCTGTATAAAGGCAAGTGGCTATCGATTTATCTATTTTTATCGGATCAAATGCATTGAGCAGTTCAAATACCATTTCGCAGGTAGACCCAACGTTGGCATCGGAGTATTTAAAATCAGCGAAATCTCCGGGGTTTTCATGGTGATCGATCATTATTTTTTGCGCCTTGCTGCTGGCAACAATGTTTTCTAAATTGCCTATTCTATTAAGTTGATTGTAATCCAGTGTAAATATAATTTCGGCTTTTTCAATCAATTCAACAGTTTTTTCGTTGGCGGTTGAATAGTTAATTATATTCTCCTGACCCGGCATCCAGTTCAAAAACTTTGGATATTCGTTGGGGCTAATAATTTCGGCACTGTGCCCAGTTTTTACGAGAAAAAAATGAAGTGCAAGACAGCTTCCAAGTGCATCTCCATCGGGGTTTTTGTGGGGAATAATGACAATTTTTTTTGGGGTCTCAAGCTTTTTTATGAAACCGGAAAGCAATTGTTTGTTCATATTTCAAAGGTACCAAAATTTATGCCTCAGGATTTCAATCATAGGGTTAAAATTTATTTTAAAGTTTTGGAATCTCAACTGGCTTCAATTTTATAGATTTGCACTACAGAAAAACAACAATGTCAAGTAACAGAACTTTTACAATGATCAAGCCAGATGCGGTTGAAAAGGGCCATATAGGTGCTATTCTCAGTAAAATCGATGCCTCTGGGTTTAGAATTGTTTCCATTAAAATGACACAAATGTCCAAGCGTGATGCTGAAATGTTTTACGCCGTTCATCAGGAACGTCCCTTTTTCGATGATTTGGTATCATTTATGAGTCGAGGCCCTATTATTGCAGCGATTTTAGAAAAAGAAAATGCTGTTGATGATTTCAGAACGCTTATAGGAGCGACCAACCCAGAGGAAGCTGCTGCAGGAACCCTTCGAAAGGAATTCGCGACTTCCGTTGGAGAAAATGCTGTTCATGGTTCTGATAGCGACGAAAATGCTGCACTGGAGGGTGCTTTTCATTTTTCTGCAAGAGAAATATATTAGCGTAGAACCAATTTCGCAACGACTGCATTCCCTAGTTCCTCGTTCACCATCTTTATGATTTTGTCCTTGCCATAGCTGAGTTCTTCTCTAAGGGCTGGGTTGCTGAGGGAAATAAAAAGTGTGCTTCCCCTAAGAGAAATCTTATCGGTGTATTGTGAAATATTCAAACCCATCAACTTATGCCAAATTTCGTTTAGCCGAGCATTTGTAATACCTGAGTAGAGCGCTTTTGAAGCAACAATTTCGCCAAGTATCTCGCTGACACTTTGCGGTTCAAACTTTCTCTTGGATGACTTCATTCATTAATATTGACCTGAATATCTCAGGTAATGATATCTTTTTTCTCGGTGCTCTAAAACCAACTTCTCGTCGGTAAGCAAAATAATTTTTTCTGTCCATTGATCCCAAGGAGTTTGTAATTTTATAAAACAGTTGTCTCCTTCGAATATAATCTTAAAAATATTAAAATCTTCAGTGACAGAAAATTTATTGCCAAATTCAGGTTGGACTTTTTTTCTGATTCCTTCTATTTCATTGATTTCATAAAAATCAAGTAATTTCTCAGCACCTCTTGGATAGAACTTTTCACTTCCGTGGGAAATGTAATCTATTTTCCAATATCCTTCAATCAGATATACCTGATCGGGTTTTACCGATGAGGTACAGCCAAGAAAAAGGAGCGCCATAAGTCCTAAAAAAATCCTGAACATCAATTAGCTAAGATTAAAAATTTCATACTCAAAAGTACTTTCTTGCAGTGCTGCTTTGATTCTGTCCTGATGAGTGTCTGAGATAAAGATTTGCCCCATCTGATCGTGGTCAAATAATTGAATGGTTTGGATGACCCGGTCTTGGTCCAATTTATCAAAAATATCGTCCAGTAAAACAATTGGGTTCATCCCAGACTTTTCTTTCAAAAAATCGAACTGTGCCAATTTTAGCGCGATTAAAAAAGTTTTTTGTTGGCCTTGGCTACCAAATATTTTTATAGGTATGCCTCTAATCTGTAGGTCTAAATCATCTTTGTGAGTCCCTACAGAGCTGTATTGTAATATCTTATCCTTCTCTAAATGGGTGTCCAACAAAACCTCCAAGTCATTACCGTCTAGGTCGGAGACGTAACGAATGTCAACCTCTTCAGCCCCCTGACAAATACTTTGGTGCCTTTTGGTAAAAACGGGAATAAAAACCTCCATAAAGGATTTTCTTTTCTCGTAAATAGGTTTTGCCAATGCACACATTTGGTGGTTGTAAATAGACAAGGTCTCTTGATCAAAAGTTCTGTTTTTCGCAAAAAACTTAAGTAGTGCATTCCTTTGAGTAAGTATTTTGTTGTAATCAGAAATATTTTTGAGGTAAATTTTGTCGGTTTGACCGATGACACCGTCAATAAATTTTCTTCTGGTGCTGCTGCCCTCAATAATTAAATTTCGATCGGCTGGTGACACGATCACCAATGGGATTAAACCAATATGATCTGCAATTTTATCGTAGACTTTACCGTTTCTTTTTACTGTTTTTTTTTGTCCTTTTTTTAAACTGCAATTAATTTTCAATTCTTTGACTCCATTGTTGAACCTTCCTTCGATCATGAAAAATTCCTTTCCAAATTGTATGTTTTGTAACCCAGAGGGATTAAAATAACTTTTGGTGAAAGCTAGGTGATAGATACTATCTAATACGTTAGATTTTCCAATGCCGTTGTTGCCAATAAAGCAGTTTATTGGAGCCTTAAAATGGAATTGCAAGGCTTCAATATTTTTATAATGGGTGAGGGTTAACTGTTTTAAAAACATGTAAACAAATATAGTTTGGTTTGTTAAGTTATGACAATAATTAATTTTATTTCACTGCACTTATTTTCAATATGAAAGGAGTTTTTGATTTTGGCACAAAAAAGGTTAATTTTGGAAATTCAAAAAATCAAAGATGGCAACCTACAAAAAGCGTGGTTATAAGAAATCGATTATTCCCAGCAGTAAGAACCAGACCGAACAAGAAAGCACAACCGCTGAGGTGTTTGAAAAGTTAGATTCAACGGCATCGATTACCGAGGATTGGATTTCTAAATATCAAAACTTTATACTCGCTGGTGTTGGTGTTGTTGCCTTATCAGTACTTTCCTATCTCGGGTATCAGAACTATATTTTAGAGCCCAAAAATAAAGAGGCCATCAGTGAATTAAATCAAGCTCAGATTTATTTTGAATTGGCAGTCAATGGGCAGAACTCAGATTCCCTATTCCAACGTGCACTTAATGGAGGAGAAGGAAAATATGGTTTCCTGGACATTATTGACAACTATTCAGGCACACCAGCGGCCCAATTGGCCACCTACAGTGCTGGAATGTCCTACCTCAATCTCGGCGATTATGTAAACGCCATTGAATACCTCGATCAATTCGATACAGATGATATAATTTTAAATGCCTTGGCCAAAGGGGCCATTGGCGATGCTTTTGCTGAAATCGGCCAGCCAGAGGAATCATACGCCTATTATGTAGCAGCATTTGAGGCCAGTGACAATTCTTTCAGCACTCCAAAATACCTTTTTAAAGCAGCAATCTTAGGAGCTTCATTGGGTAAAAATAGTGCGGCTTTAAAATACTTTAAAAGAATTGAGGCCGATTACCCAGAATCTGCTGAGGCCGCAAAAGTGGTTGTGCAAATAGGTCGTTTGGAAAACCTTTAACCATGGCAACTGCCGACAAAAGCCTGTCTAAATACGACCCATCTCAGGTTCCAGATGGTGCCGACTACCGGGTGGCACTGGTCGTTTCAGAATGGAACATTAAGATCACTGAGGCTTTGTTTCAAGGTGCTAAAACCACCTTACTATCCCACAATGTCCCTGATAAAAATATTATAAGAATTAATGTGCCAGGCAGCTTTGAGCTCATATACGGCGCCAGTCGCGCCCAGCAAATGGATTTCGACGCTGTAATTGCCATAGGTTGTGTTATTCAAGGAGAGACTCGTCATTTTGAGTTTATTTCTAATGCAGTAGCACAGGGCATTAAAGACCTAAACGTCAACAGCACTACTCCGGTTATTTTTTGTGTTTTGACTGATGAAACACTGGAGCAGTCTGAGGCGCGCAGTGGAGGTGAAAAAGGAAATAAAGGGGTTGAAGCCGCTGTAACGGCTCTAAGAATGATATGGCTGTGAATTTCTTTTCACAAACTGTTCAAACTAAATGGCGATTTAAAACACTTTAGTTAAATTTGATTAGGGTAATTCATTGTCCTTATCTATAACAATTTGATGCAAATGAAAATCAGCCTATTAAAGCTTAGAAAAAACCGCAGTTACAATTATACTCCGCGCTACTACAGTGGTAAAGAGGGCGGTAATCCTTATGATTTTGACTCAAAATTTTCAAAATACAGAGACACCTACAATCAAAATGATTTTGGCCAGCAATGGCAAGAAGCTAGGTTGAAAATGCGCACCAAAAGAAACAGAGGAGTATCCTCTCGTTTGGTATTTATTATTTTGATTTTGACTTTGGTATTTTTGTACATCATCGACTTTGATCTGTCCATATTCAATAATTAATGGCAGATATAATTTCGCTTTTGCCAGATTATGTTGCCAATCAGATTGCTGCTGGCGAAGTCATTCAAAGGCCTGCATCAGTTGTTAAGGAACTTTTGGAAAATGCTATTGATGCTAAGGCCACTGAAATAAAACTACTGGTAAATGGCTCTGGAAAAACGCTCATTCAGGTCATTGACAATGGGATCGGGATGAGCCCCACCGATGTTCGATTAGCTTTTGAAAGGCATGCTACATCAAAAATTAAAATTGCCGATGATTTGTTTTCAATTACCTCCAAAGGCTTCAGAGGAGAAGCTTTGGCTTCTATTGCTGCGATTGCGCAGCTGGATGTACAAACCAGAATTGCAGAAGAGCAAATGGCAAGTACACTCAAAATTTCAGGGAGTAAGGTAACAGAGCAAACGGTATCAGTAGCGCACAAGGGAACGTCCATAGCTGTAAAAAATCTCTTTTACAATGTCCCTGCTCGAAGAAACTTCTTAAAATCAGATAAGGTAGAGCTAAGACATATTATCGATGAATTTCATAGGGTGGCTTTGGCACACCCCGAAGTGAAATTTAGTTTTTTACAAAATAACTCAGAGCTCTTTAATCTTCCCTCTTGTTCTCACAAGAAAAGGATAGCAAACATATTTGGAAATAAAACAGAGGAGAAACTTATCCCTATGGAGGAAATGACCTCTGTGGCGGGAATTGAAGGTTTTGTGGTAAAACCAGAATTTGCTAAGAAGTCTAGAGGGCAGCAGTTTTTTTTTGTAAATCACAGGTTCATAAAAAGCCCTTTTTTAAATCATGCAGTTAACGCCGCTTTTGAAGGTTTGATCAGGGATCAGTTTTACCCAGGGTATTTTATTTATATACAAATTGATCCAAAGTCAATTGACATCAATATTCACCCCACCAAGACAGAAATTAAATTTGAGGAAGAGCAGAATCTTTATGCAATTCTCAAATCCATGACCAAGCACAGCTTAGGAATGTTTCAGGCAGCACCAGTTTTAGATTTTGACAGAGATCCAAATTTGGATACGCCATACGACTTACAGAACAAAAACCCTACGAGTGAACCCAATATTGAGGTTGATTCTAGTTTTAACCCTTTTCAGAGACAAAGTGTAAATCCGCCAAAAGCTAGTTGGGAGAGCTTATATTCAGGCATGGAAATACCAGATGCTTCTGATATTGAGGGGAATGAATTGAAATTGGGGGTGGAACAAGCTCCAAAAGTATTTCAATTGCTGAGAAAGTTCGTTGTAACAACAACCCGTTCGGGACTGCTAATTATAGACCAACAACGCGCCCATCAGCGGGTATTGTACGAAAAGTTTCTTACCAGTCTCACCAAAAGAAATATGCTGAGTCAGCAGCTTATTTTTCCAAAGGAAATAGAATTATCACAGCAACAGATGGCCTTATTTTCCGGATTGGAAGAAAACCTTAATGCTATGGGGTTTGTTGTAAAGCTCAGAGGAAAAAAATTAGTGATCACAGGGGTACCCTCCATTTGTAATGACAAACAAATAGAAAAACTATTTGAGGATATTTTTATATCCCCCGATGATGAAGAGCAAGTTGAAAGTTTCAGCAAGGGTGATTTCATGGCCAAGCTCCTTGCCAAATCACTGTCCATAAAAACTAATAACATTCTCTCTACCGAAGAGCAACAGGCATTAGTGGACGATTTTTTTGCTTGTAAAGAGACCTTGACCTGCCCATTTAATCGTAAGATTTTTATTACTTTAGAAAAACAAGAATTAGAAAAGAAATTGAATTAATGCGCAATATCACAGAAACAGTAAAACACCTGCTGATCATTAATGGTATTTTTTTCTTGGCCACACTCACATTGGGGAATCAAGTCTATGATTGGTTTGCGTTACACTACCCAAATAACCCAAAATTTGAAATATGGCAGCCCCTAACGCACATGTTTATGCATGGCGATATTTCTCATATTTTCTTTAACATGTTTGGTTTGTGGATGTTTGGAACTCCGTTAGAGCAGATGTGGGGAAAGAAAAAATTTATTTTTTTCTATTTGTCCACAGGCTTTGGTGCAGCGGCACTCCAGTTGTTACTTTACTACTATCAGATTGATTATGTAAATGCTGCTTTGAATGAATTGGGATTGACGAATCTTGATATCAATAATTTTTATTCAACAGCGGAACTACCCACTTCCGCCATTAATGAAATAGGGGAGGGCTCACTTTCCAGCGCTTTCAATGCTTATCGTTCCGTTATGGTGGGTGCTTCAGGAGCACTATACGGGGTTTTGGTGGGTTTTGCGATGCTGTTTCCAAATGCCCAGTTAATGCTCCTGTTTCCACCGATTCCCGTAAAGGCCAAATTCCTTGTTCCCATATTGATTTTCGCTGACCTATTTTTTGGATTTTCATCTTACTCCATAGGACCTATAGCCCACTTCGCTCATGTGGGAGGAGCCATTACAGGTTTGGCAATGATGTGGTATTGGAAAAAGAATCAATTTGATAACAATCGATGGGATCTATGAGTTTTTTAGAGAACCTCAAATATCGAATTGCTGTATTTTCAATTGCAGAAAAACTCATTTTATTCAACGTGGTTTGTTTTTTTATACCCAAGCTTCTTAATGTAATCTTCTTTTTGTTCAATATCCCAAGTACAGCTTTTTTTAATTGGTTTCAGTTGTCGTCGAATCTGGGTGTTTTTGTCACCCGACCATGGACGCTTATTACCTACAGTTTTCTCCACAGTACTTTTTTTCATCTGCTGTGGAATATGTTGCTGCTCTACTATGCCGGTCGAATGGTGTTGAATTTGTTTCCAAAAACTACCTTTATTAACAACTACTTCTTGGGGGTTATCTCGGGGGGTATAATTTTTATTTTAAGCTATGCTTTGTTTCCAGTTTTTAGTGGGGTTTATCCTCCTATGATTGGAGCCTCTGCAGGGGTGATGGCGGTATTTATTTTTATCTGTACCTATACACCAGCCCAAGAAATAAGATTTTTATTTTTTAATATTAAGTTAAAATACTTAGGCATCGCTTTCTTTTTGATCGATGTCATTCAAATTCCCAGTGGCAATTCGGGGGGGCATTTGGCACACATTGGTGGGGCCATACTTGGTTTTTTCTATGCCCGTCAATTGGCTTCTGGGAGAGATATCGGGAAGGGATTTCAAGCCCTTTGGCAATCCCTCATTGGCCGTAAGAAAATGAAAACTGTTCACCGCGCTTCTAAAGCTCAAAAGAGCCAACCTGAAAAAACGACCGCCCCTTACCATCAAAAGAAAATTGATGCTATTTTGGATAAAATAAGTAAATCTGGATATGATAGTTTAACAAAAGAAGAGAAAGATTATTTATTTCGGGCAGGGAAAGAGTAAGCCCCTAAACCTGTAACCCCAACAGCTATTTATGAAATTGAATTTTATCCAAAAAATCCTGATGCTTTTGAATTCGTCTTTACTGATTCTTCAGCTTTTTTTGATGGGAACATTTTGGGATTTTTATCAATATCCTTTTTTAAACTTAATGGTGCCCTTTATCGCATTGATTAATATATTCTTCTTTGTTTTTTGGGTTTTTAAATTGAAATGGCCCCTTTTTTTATTCATTTTTTCATTGCTCATCGGTTTTAATGAGTGGGGAAAATTATATAAACTTCCCAATAATGCCATACCGGTATCCAGCGGAATTAAGGTTATGAGTTTTAATGTAAGGCTATTCAATCGCTATCAGTGGTCAGATGCAAGCGACATTCCAGAGTCCATTGAAAGGTTCATAAAAAGTGAAGATCCTGATTTAGTGTGCCTGCAAGAGTATTCAAAAGTATCAAGCCCAAAGTTTAAGAATTATCCCTACCAATACATAAGGCCTTCCAAAAGAAACCGACAAAATGGACTCTGTATTCTTTCAAAATACAAACTATTCAATCGAAACTTTTTGGAGTTTGAGAACTCTAATAACTGCGCTGTCTATGCAGATATATTCTATAAGAAAGATACTGTCAGGGTTTACAATGTTCATTTGGAATCACTCAGTATCAATTTAGAGGATACATTATTTACCCAGCATCACTCCCAAAAATTTGTAAAAAGGATTCAAGGAGTCATCGATAAGCAGTATGGTCAAGTAGATCAGTTTTTGTCTGCGGACCAAAAGAATCCGCATCCCAGCATTGTATGCACGGATTTAAACAATAATGCTTTTTCCCAGTCTTACGAACGTTTGAAAAGTGACCGTTTTGATGCTTTTATTGCCTCTGGAGATGGCCTAGGTGCCACCTACAAACTGGCTTATTTTCCTTTTCGAATCGATTTTATATTTACCGATTCAAATTTTAACATAATCAATTTTACTACCCACGATTTTGACCTATCCGACCATAAACCAATTTCGGCACTCCTGGAATGGAAATAAAATTATTTGTTGAGTCGGATTAAATAATCCAAACTTTGAGGTCCCTTATTGAATAGTAGATCTACAACACTCAAGTTGTTGATAAATCCATGTTTTGCATGGAAAACCTGATGATAAGCGGGGCAGGAGGGTTGGCTAACTTTTTTTGCCAGAATAAAATCGAAATATTTTTCATGCGTCACCTCTTCTTTCAACACCGTTACTTCAGCCTCTAATAACACGCATAATTTTTCGATTATTTTGATGTTTAAATCCATCAAATTATTGGTTTTTTGATGGTAGAAATCATAAAAATCATCTTCGTAATACTCAAAAAACGGTGAAGAGCGGTAAGACGCTTCTAATGATTTCCAGTGGTTTTTTTGCCATTTGTTGTCATAATGGATGGCCACTTCTCCATCCAACTGGTGCGCTTTCGTTTTGTGGTGAACAATTGGGATTGATAGTTTTAATTTACCATTAGCACCATAGATCTCAGTTCTGTTTCTGAAAGTTTGTTTTTGATAGTGTTTGTTGTGAATAAAAGCAATTTTCTCTTCAGTAACCAACTGGGCCATGTAATGTATGTTGGGGAGGTAGGCTGGAATGAAAGCGGCAGTCATTAGGCTTGTTTTTTGCGTCTTTTTTTACGATAAAATACATAAGCCTGCCACAGCAAAACAATGGCCACAAAATAAGGGAAATAGGAGACCCGCTTTCCGGATCCTCCAACCGTACTAAAAACCCTATCCCATCTTACTTTCCAGTTTCTAACACCGTCGTTAATACCTTCAATACTGAACCAAATAAATACAGGCTTCCCTACTACATGGTCTTCTGGGACAAACCCCCAGAACCTACTGTCTTCTGAACGGTGCCGATTGTCACCCATCATCCAATAATAGTCATGTTTAAAAGTGTATTGTTCTGTTTTTTTACCGTTGATTAGAATGTCACCACCCTGAGTACTAAAACTGTTACTTTCATAATCATTGATGATTTTTTTGTAGAGGGCTATATTTTTTAGAGACAAGGTAACTGTGGTTCCTGCTTTTGGAATTACTAAAGGTCCATAATTGTCCTGATTCCAGTCATAGGGGATTTTGTTAGGAAAAAATGAGACATTGGGAGTCTTTACGGTTTGATTTCTTTGCACTACGCTGTCAATCCATACTTGTTGCTCCAGATAGCGCGCCTCATCGGCAGTTAGATTCAGTTCTTTAGTTGTTCCCAAGACTTCACTTGCCCGAAGCCCGAGAGATCTGATCAAAGCAATCGGGATTCCAGTATGCTTGGTCGTGGCAATAAAATCATTTTGATTATTCCTGCTGGAGCCAAACAAATAGGGCCTGATTTCATCAAAGCTATTTTGGGAAATATTTTCAATTTTAAAATTCCTGTAAAAATCGTTTAAGCCCAATTCTAGCAATTTTCTTGATGACACTCCCTTGCTGCTGTATGCCTTATAATTGTGAAGCACTCTTGCACGATCAGGTAAAATATTTTTTTCGCCATTGATGTGAACAAAACCTGCTTTAATTTCAAGGGTATCACCAGGAAGGCCTACACATCTCTTAACATAATTAGATTTTTTATCTAAAGGTTTTTTTACCCCTTGTTCTTTGACAAAAAACCTGCGTACAGTATCTGCAGGCCAATTGAATACAACGATATCATTTCTTTTTATCTTTTGGATTCGGGGCAATCTTAAATAGGGTAGCTGCGGTTTTTTTAAATAAGAACGTATTTTGAGCACTGGGAGGGTATCGTGGACCATGGGGAAGGCAATGGTGGTTGAGGGAATTCTTGCACCGTAGTGAAATTTACTGACAATTAAAAAATCACCAATCAATAGTGATTTCTCCAATGATCCAGTCGGTATAATATAGGGTTGAAAAAAATAATTATGGACAAAAGTAGCCGCCACTACTGCAAATACAATCGAACCGAACCACACGCTGAAGGCTGACCTTTTGATGCGAGCTGTATCATCGATATATACTGGTTTTTTTTGATAATTTAAGGTATAGATGTAGAAACCCAAACTTAATATGGCAATCAGACCGTCTACAGGTTTATTTTTTCCAAAATGTTTGACTGTGTCGATCCACAACACCATGAACATCATAAGGTTGATGACTGGAAGAAATAAAAGAAAAACCCACCACTTGGGTCGGTGAATTATTTTTAATAAAACAATCGCATTGTATACTGGAACAATGGCTTTCCAGGGCGCCTCACCGGCAGCCTTATATAATTTCCACGTACCTAAAAAGTGAACAATTTGTATGATTAGGATAAATAAAATCCATTGAAATCCATTCATAGTATTTAGAGATTTAGGACATCTTCCATTTTGTAAATACCTTTTTTACCAGCGATCCACTCAGCGGCGATCACAGCCCCTAAGGCAAAGCCGTTTCGATTGTGGGCTTTGTGTTCAATGCTGATTTCATCGATTGGGGATTTGTATTTAATGCTGTGGGTACCAGGCACCTCTGCTTCCCTTAAAGATTTTATCGATATAGTGTTTTCACCAACTACATCCAATTTCCAATTGGTGATATCGCTATTATTTATGATGTCTTCCGCAAGTGTAATGGCAGTTCCGCTGGGAGCGTCTAATTTGTGAATGTGGTGTGTCTCTTCCATGGCAACCTTATACTCTTTTTGTGGGTTCATCATTTGGGCCAAAGTTTTATTTAATTTAAAAAAAAGATTTACCCCTACACTGAAATTAGAAGCATACAAAAAAGCGGTTCCATGCGCGATAGCAAAGTCGGTTACTTTTTGGTAGTCTTCGAGCCAACCAGTAGTCCCGCAGACTACAGGGATTGCGTTTTTTAGCGCTGTATTAATGTTTTCAACGGCGGCTGAGGGAACACTGAAATTGATGGCAACATCTGCTTGGGCCAGTGACCCCGACAGCAGTTCTTTATCTACCTTACAAACAATTTGGTGGCCCCTTTCTTCAGCAATTTTTTCAATTGCTTTTCCCATTCTTCCGTAACCTAACAAAGCGAGCTTCATTCTTTTGCTTTAAAGTTTAACCAAAACTTTTAAACCTATATTGGATTCAGTGCCCAATAAATCGGGTTCGAATTTGGGTTTAACACTTAATTTATCATTGATGTTGAATTGCATCAAATGTGCACTAACGTTGGCATCCAATATATTCAACATATAAAACCCCAATATAAAGAGAAAAGACATATCTCGGTAGTTTTTATGAAATTTCATTCCTTCCAGAAGCTTTGTTTTGTCTGGAATCAATAGTATAAATTCATCATCAGTATAGCCTGCGTTTCTTCGTTTATAAGCAGTTCTGTATCGGTTCAGTTCTTTTTGATTATGGCGGTAACTGTAGACTGAAGTTCCAATGGCCGCGAAAACCAGCGGGACTTTCCATGCTTTCCCCACATAAATCTGCCCCAAACCGGGGAGTATAGCTGAATAAAAAGCAGCTTTGGAGGGGGTCAAAGGACTTTCAATCAGATGTTGTTTTCTGCTTTTTTCAACCGGTTCAGTTATTTCTTGTGAGAAAACATTTAGGTTGATTGTTATTAAAAATAGGACAAAGACTTTAGTCTTCACGCATGATTTTTTTTAGGATCTTTTGGAGGGTCTTGTAGGAGTCAAAAGGAACATTGATATTTCCTTTTCCCTTTTCATTTCCTTTGATGGTGATGGCCGTACCAATATAACCTCTGAGTTGCTCGGTCGCCTGTTTGAAAATTTCAGCTTGATAGCTTT
>MDTG01067833.1_pt1 | contig 21114 bp, 23 predicted proteins | sample 811421 | NCBI WGS metagenome assembly MDTG01 (sample SAMN05326645, study PRJNA326480) | marine metagenome | isolation source: seawater | place: Pacific Ocean: South East | collected 2011 | reverse complement strand
TGATATATCAGTCATTTGTAATTGGGGCATAGCCAAGCGGTAAGGCAGCGGTTTTTGATACCGCCATCCTAGGTTCGAATCCTAGTGCCCCAGCCAGAGATTTATGTTAAATCTAAATTTAAAGTTCTTTCAAAATATTAAAAATTATATTTTCCCTTTTTACAGGAATAAAGAATTACAGTTTATTTTTAAAAAACTTAATGACGGTTCTCCAAAGAATGTTATCACAGCAAGATTTGTCGGAGGTTGTGTTAGAAAATATCTTACAAAAGAAAAAATTGATGATATTGATGTTGCCACATTACTGACCACTGATCAAATTAAAGAAAAATTTAAGGATACAAATTTACAAGTTTTAGACACAGGTCTTAAACATGGTACTGTAACTGTAGTATCTCAAAATTATAAAGTTGAAATTACCACATTAAGAAAAGACATCAGGACAGATGGAAGACATGCTGAAATTGAGTTTACTAACGATTGGTACTTAGACTCCGAGAGAAGAGATTTTACAATGAATGCTATTTATTTAGATATTAAGGGTAATATTTTTGACCCCCAGATGGGTACCTCTGATCTTAAAAATAAAAATGTTAAATTCATTGGAGATCCTCAAAAAAGAATAGAGGAAGATTATTTAAGAATTATTAGATTCATAAGGTTTAAAATTTTATATGATCCAAAAGTTGAAAAAACTACTGGCATTGCCATTAAACAGAACCTAGATGGAATAAAAAAAATTTCTAAAGAGAGAATACTATCTGAACTTTTAAAAATATTGGAATTAAAAAATTTTCTAAAATTAAATGAAAATGAGTCTTTAAAAGAAATATTTATATTAATATTCCCCGAATTTTTATATTTAAATCGATTGAAACGATTAGAAAAAGTGTACGATTTACCCAAATTGAATAAAGAACTTATTCTCGCTACACTTTTAATTGATGAAAAAGACAATCTTGAATATTTCTATCATAAATACAATTTATCAAACAGAATTCAAAAAAATTTAAATAAAATTACTTTAAATTTAAATGAAATAGTTAGAAATAAAGACTTTTTTACAAAAGATTTACTTAAAAATTTATACATTAATGGTAAAGACCATTTAATAGATTTAAATCTTGTTAACTTTGCAAAAAATTCAACCATTAAATTTCAAGATTTTTCAAAAATCCTTCAAAAAATACTTAGTTCTCGTATTCCTAAATTTCAAATAAATGGAGAATATCTTAAGCAAAATGGGATGACAGAGGGGACATCTTTGGGAAAAGCTCTTAAAATTATAGAGAATGAGTGGCTCGAAAATAATTTCAAAATTTCGAAAGATAGAGTAAGAGAAATTATAAAAACTTTTTCAGACTAGATATATTTTACGTCTAGAATTTCAAAGTTTCTTTCACCAGAGGGCGTATTCACGCTGATCATATCTCCTTTATCTTTACCGATTAGAGCTTTTCCAATAGGACTTTTGAAGAAAATTAAATTTTTTTTTATGTCCGCCTCATCTTGACCAACTAACCTATAAGAGATTTCTTTTTTAGCCTCTAAATCCTGAACCTTTACTGTTGATCCAAAAATTACTTTTCCATTATTCTCAATTTTTGTTACGTCAATAACATTAGCTCTTGCAATTAAATCATTTATTGCGATCACACGACTTTCGATTATTGCTTGTTGCTCTTTTGCAGCATGATACTCTGCATTTTCTTTTAAGTCGCCATGAGATCTTGCTTCAGCTATTGCTTCAACAATTTTGGGTCGTTTTACATTTTTTAAATCTTCTAATTCTGATTTTAAATTTTTTAGACCATTTAATGTAATAGGTTCTTTTTCCATATTTATTTCCATTTAGCTAGAGGGGGAAGTGACATCAAAATAGAGTCGATGTTTCCACCTGAATTTAATCCAAACTTAGTACCTCTATCATATAAAAGATTAAACTCAATATACCTTCCTCTTTTTAATAATTGTTTTTCTTTATCTTTCTTTGTCCACTTAAATTTTTTTTTTCTATTAATAATTATTTTTGAAATATTTATAAAAGATAATCCAAGATCTCTAACAAACTTGAAATTTTTGGACCAATCCTTTATTTCGTAATCGAAAAATATACCGCCAATACCTCTAGGCTCTTTTCTGTGCGGTAAATAAAAATATTCATCACACCATCTTTTATATTTTTTGTAATTTTTTTTATTTTTTAAACAAACATCTTTTAAATGCTTATGTATCATTTTTTTTTCTTTATCGTCATTTAAGCATGGTGTTACATCCATTCCACCACCAAACCATTCTTTAGTAGTTACAATAAATCTAGTATTAAAATGAATAGCTGGTATTTTAGGGTTACGCATATGAGCCACAACTGAAACTCCTGAAGCCCAATATTTCCCTTTTTTTTCTGCACCAAGAATTCTAGATCTAAATTTTTTTGGAAAAGTTCCTGATACTGTAGATTTATTTACACCAACTTTATCAAAAATTTTTCCATCTGTTAATAATAAAGAAGATCCACCACCTTCACTTTTATTTTTTTTAAACCAATTTCTTTTAACAAATTTTATTTTATTATTTTCTAAATATTCAAATTCTTTACAGATCTGAGTTTGTAAATATGAAAACCATCTATCAGCATTTTTTTTTCTAAAATGAGAGTTAAACATATTGATCTATATTAATAAATTATTTTGCCTCAAAGCTTCGGAAGCAACAATAGCAACGCTCATCGCTACATTTAGTGATCTAGTTTTCTTATTCATCGGGATTTTTATTCTACTTTTTATTGATTGATGTAAACTATCTGGTACACCAGCGCTTTCTCTACCGAATAAAAGCATATCATTTTTTTTAAAATTAAACTTATGATATAATTTTTTAGCTTTTGTTGTCATCAAAACTATACGAGATTTTTTATTTTTTGTTAAAAAACTTTTATAATCCTCATATTTATAAATTTTAGTCAAACCCATATAATCCATTACTACTCTTTTAAATCTTGTGTCATTAAGATTAAAGCCACAAGGTTCGATTATATGTACTTTTAGGCTTAAACATGCGCCTAATCTTATTATGGCTGCTGTATTTTGAGGAATATCAGGTTTATAAAGAACTATGTGCATTATTTGAGCTTAATTTATGTGTCATTCTGACCCTAGAAATTTTTAAATTATGGTTTTATTTAATAATTACATTATAAGCACTTAAATAAATGAGCAAAGAGGAAAAAAAAGTTAATAGAAGAGATTTTTTGTTTACAGCTAGTTATACGGTTGGGGCAGTAGGAGTTGGAGCGGTTCTTTGGCCAATGATTGATCAAATGAATCCAGATAAAGCCCAAAAAGCCTTAGCTACTACTGAAGTTGATATAAGTAATATAGAGCCAGGTAAATCAATAACTGTTTTATGGAGAGGAAAACCCGTTTTCTTGAAAAGGAGAACCGATGAGGAAATCGCTGAGGCGCGTGCAGTAAACTTGGACGATTTGCCTGATCCTCAAAAAGACGAAGATAGAGTAAAAGAGGGGAAAGATGAATGGTTAGTAATGTTAGGAGTCTGTACACATCTTGGGTGTGTTCCTTTGAAAGATAAAGGAGACTTTAACGGTTGGTTTTGTCCCTGTCATGGTTCCCACTATGACGTTTCCGGCAGAATTAGAAAAGGGCCAGCACCAACAAACATGGAAATACCAAAATTTGAATTTGTAGATAACAATACAATAAAGATAGGATAGATAAAAAGATGAGCGAACAAGAATATACACCAAAATCTAAAGCAGGAAAATGGTTTAATGATCGTCTACCATTACTTACTCTGGGCGCACATTTAACAGATTATCCAACTCCAAAAAATTTAAATTATTGGTGGACTTTCGGTGGGATATTAACTTTTTGTTTAATTACTCAAATAGTTACTGGAATAGTTCTTGCTATGCATTACGTGGCCCACGCAGATTTAGCTTTTGCAAGTGTTGAACACATAATGAGAGATGTAAATTATGGATGGCTAATTAGGTACATACATAGCAATGGCGCTTCTATGTTTTTCTTGGCTGTTTATATCCACATATTTAGATCTTTATTTTACGGATCTTACAAATCTCCAAGGGAAGTGATTTGGATTATTGGATTACTAATTTACTTATTAATGATGGCAGCTGCGTTTATGGGATATGTTCTACCTTGGGGTCAAATGAGTTTTTGGGGGGCGACAGTAATTACAAATTTATTTAGTGCGATACCGCTGGTAGGGGATAGCATAACAACTTGGTTGTGGGGAGCTTACTCTGTAGACAATCCAACACTAAATAGATTTTTTAGCTTACATTATCTTATTCCTTTTTTAATTCTAGGATTAGTAGTTTTACACATTTGGGCATTACACGTCCCAGGCAACAATAATCCTGTTGGAATTGACATTAAGAAACCATCAAAAGACACTGTACCATTTCATCCGTATATAACTATAAAAGACGCGTTTGCGCTTCTAGTATTTATGATTATTTTTGCTGGGTTTGTATTTTTTACTCCAAATGTTTTAGGTCACTCAGATAACTACATACCTGCTAATCCACTGGTAACACCTGCACACATAGTTCCTGAGTGGTATTTATTACCTTTTTACGCAATATTAAGATCTGTTCCTGACAAGCTTGGTGGAGTTATTTTAATGTTTAGCGCTATTTTTATATTATTTGTTTTACCTTGGCTTGATACATCAAAAGTTAGGTCAGCTGTTTTCAGACCAATTTATAGACAGTTTTTTTGGATATTAGTAATTGACGTTTTAATGCTAGGCTATGTCGGAGCTATGCCAGCTGAGGGAATTTATCTTGTATTGGCTAGAGTTGGAACAATTTATTATTTCTTGCATTTTATTGTAGTGATGCCGGTAGTTGGATTTCTTGAGAAAACTGATCCAATTCCAATGAGTATATCAGAACCAGTTCTATCTGGCGGAGCCGAACCATCTATAGCAAGGAAGGTTAATGAGAAAGTCTAATATTAAGTTAGCTCTTCTATTTTTTTTATATTTTCTTTCTTCTATAAACCCAATTCAAAGTGCTGAAATGGTTGACCCAATTAAAGTAAATTGGAGCTTCAAAGGGTTAACAGGAACCTTTGATAGAGCTTCATTGCAAAGAGGTTTTCAGGTTTACAAAGAAGTTTGTGCTTCTTGTCACTCAATGCAGTATCTGAGCTACAGGAATTTAGGGGAACCAGGCGGACCAGAATTTTCTGAACAGGAAGTAAAAGCAATTGCAGCTAGCTTTGAGATTCAAGATGGACCAGATTCACAAGGAGAGATGTTTACAAGACCAGGAAGACCATCTGATAAGTTTAAAAGTCCATATCCAAACGTACAAGCAGCTACAGCTGCCAATGGAGGTGCATACCCCCCTGATATGTCTGTATTGGTAAAAGCAAGAAAGGGAGGAGCAAACTATATTTACTCAGTTTTGGTAGGTTACGAGGACCCACCTCCAGGTGTAACTTTAGATGAGGGAGTTTATTATAACAAGTATATGGCTGGAAATAAAATTAAGATGCCAAACAATCTTATTGATGGATTAGTAGAATACTCTGACGGAACAGAGTCGTCGGTAGAGCAAATGGCTAAAGATGTCACGACTTTCTTAGCTTGGGCCGCTGAACCAGAATTAGAAGAGAGACACAGAACTGGAGTTAAAGTAATTATTTATCTTATACTTTTAACTATATTAGTTTACTTGAGCATGAAAAAGATATGGTCAAGGGTTGACTCTGAAGTATAAAACATCACCATCCTTAACTATATAATCTTTTCCCTCTATTCTTAATTTTCCGTTTTCTTTACATTTCTCTGCACTTCCGTATTTAATGAAATCTTCACAGCTTACCGCTTCAGCTCTAATAAAGTTTTTTTCAAAATCAGTATGAATTACACTCGCAGCCTTTGGCGCTACCGTATCTTTTTTAACAGTCCAAGCTCTACTTTCTTCTGGTCCTGATGTAAAAAAAGTATCTAGTTTAAGTAGATCGTAACCCTCTTTAATCAGTTTATTTAAGCCAGTTTTATTTAAACCAATATCTTGCATAAAAGCCTCTTTTTCATTTTTATCTAACCCTGACAGTTGATCTTCAATATCAGCACAAATATTTATAATTTTTTCATTTGGATATTTATCCCTCACTTCTTTGGTATATTGATTTCCTTTAGATAAATTTTCTTCATCTAAGTTACAAACAATTATTTTAGGCTTAATACTCAATAAACCTACAGCAGATAAAAGTATATTTTCCTCATCACTATCAATCTTTATTTCCTCGCTGTTATTAAGTTGATTTAATTTCTTTTCTAAAATATTTATCTCTTTTTCGTTAAGTAATTTCTTTTTACCTTTTTCAAGTTTTTTTTGAATTATATCAATATCTGATAAAACTATCTCAGTTTTAATTATCTCAAGGTCGCTTGAAGGACTAATTTTTGAATTCACATGAGTAATCTTTTCTGACTCGAAACATCTTACTAAGTGTATAATAGCGTCCACTTCTCTAATATGTGAGAGAAATTTGTTACCTAAACCCTCTCCTTTCGAAGCACCTTTGACTAGTCCTGCAATATCTACAAAGGTGATATTTGTATAAATTTTTTTCTTGGATTTGGAGAGTTTTGCTAGATGATCAAGCCTCTCATCTACAACATCAACTATGCCAATGTTTGGATCAATAGTGCAAAAAGGAAAGTTAGCGGCTTCAGCATTTTTTGAGGCAGTCAGCGCATTAAATAAAGTTGATTTACCAACATTAGGCAACCCAACTATTCCACATTTAAACCCCATTAAGATTTTGATTAACTTTACTTGAGAATAAATCTATTTTTTTTTCAATAAGAGTTGGTATCTGTTTTACTATATTTTCTGTAATTTCATTTATTTTTTCCTCTTCTTCATCTTTAAAATCTTCAAGCACATGATTATTAACTTTTTTCTTTTGTTTTGGATGACCTATACCTATTCTCACTCTAGAATAATCTTTACCTATAAATTTATCAATTGACTCTATACCGTTATGTCCAGCGCTACTTCCACCAAATTTAGCTTTAATTTTTCCAAAATCGATATCCATATCATCATGAAAAACTATGACGTCTTTTGCATCTATTTTAAAGTAATCTATAAGTTCTTTTATAGCAGTGCCAGAATTATTCATAAATGTAAGAGGCTTGATCGCATATATTTTTTTTTCATCTATATTTCCAGTTGTTAAAAGACCTTTGAACTTTGGTTTCTGTTTGGAAAGCTTGAAGTGAGCATTTATTGCATCGATGATTTTAAAACCAATGTTGTGTCTGGTGTTTGTATAATTAGAACCTGGATTTCCTAATCCAACTAGTAAAAGCATATTAATTATTTTTTCTCAGGAGGTTTTTTTTCAGCAGGTTTTTTTTCTTCAGGTTTCTTTTCTGGAGCACCATCTTTACCTTTTTCATCTTTTTTACCAGGGTCACCATCTTTACCAGCTGTCTCAGCTCCTTCACCAGGTGTCACACCTTCTGCTCCCTCTGCAGGTGTTTCCTCTGCAGTTTTTTCTGGTTCTTTAATTACAGTAGGTGCAGCAACAGTTGCAACCACGAAATCACGATCTACAATTGTTGGTATTACATTTTCTGGAAGTTTAACTGAAGAGATTTTTATACTTGTTCCAATATCTGTCCCAGTGAGGTCAACAGTAATTTCGTCTGGGATATTTTCAGCAGGACACTTTAATTCAACTTTTCTTCTAACTATGTTTAACACACCCCCCTTTTTTAAACCAGGAGAATCAGGATGGTTTATAAATTTAACAGGAATTTCTAAAATAATTTTTTTCCCGGATACAATTCTCATGAAATCAATATGTATTGGTTCTTCAGAAACGACATGATACGAAACATCTCTTGGAATAACTTTTTCTTTTTTACCGTCTAAATCTAACTCTAGAACTTTTGAGAGAAACGTTTCAGATTTGACTATAAAAGATATTTCTTTTTTACTAACAGATATATTCTGATTAGGGTTTTTACCGCCATACAAAATTGCAGGTATAAAACCGTCAGCTCTTAATTTATTATTAGAGCCAGATGTTAAATTTTTTCTTTTTGTTGCTTTAAGATTACTCATAAATAATTAAAAAACGGTGTATAACTCAAGTTCTGTTCCAAAACAAGTATTAATTAAATAAATCTGAGACAGAATTAGAATTAGCTATTCTTTTAATAGCTTCTGACATCAATGAGGCAATAGATAACACCTCAATTTTATTATTATTCTTTATTTTTTGAGTATTATCGATTGTATCTGTTATGATTAATTTTTTAATTTTTGAATTTTTAATTTTTTTCACTGCATCACCACTCAAAACAGCGTGTGTTATAAATACATAGACCTCATTAGCACCACTTTTTTTTAATGCATCAACTGCATTTACAATTGTTCCTCCGCTGTCGATTATATCATCAACTATTACGCATGTTTTATTTTTGACGTCACCAATAATATTCATCACCTCTGATTTACCAGGAGCCGGTCTTCTTTTATCTATAATTGCAAGATCAGCTTTAATTCTTGTCGCTAAAGCTCTTGTCCTTGCAACACCTCCTACATCTGGAGAAACACAAATTAATTTCTTATTACTAAGTTTCTTTTTAATATATTTAGAGAAAAGAGGCGCCGTATATAAGTTGTCTACTGGCATGTCAAAAAATCCTTGAATTTGTCCAGCATGTAAATCTACTGTTACGACTCTTGTAGCTCCTGCATTCGAAATTAGATTTGCAACAACTTTTGCTGAGATTGAAGTTCTAGGAGCAACTTTCCTGTCTTGCCTAGCATATCCAAAGTAAGGGATCACAGCCGTTACTGTTTTTGCCGAAGACCTTCTTAATGCATCAATTACTAGAAGAAGTTCCATAATATTGTCGTTAGCCGGGTTTGATGTTGATTGAATTACAAAAACACTATTTCCCCTAATATTTTCATTGATCTCAATATAAATTTCTCCATCTGCAAATCTTCTTATGTTTGTATTGATAAGTTTTAGTTTAAGATTCTTGGAAATATCTTTGCTAAGCTTAAGATTGCTAGTTCCAGATAAAATTTTCATGAAATGTAATTATTTATACAGTTATTTTCAAAAGTTTTCAAATTTAATCTAAATTAATTTAATAACAGATATACACCTTCCATAATCCCTTTGTTTAAGTATTGTTGACTTTCTATAACTAAAAAAGTTGTTTCTTTCTTTGAAAGTATCATGATTTACATGGTCAATTTTTACTTTATGCTCCAAAAGTTTATCGGCAACGAATTTTCTAAGATTGAATAATTTTTTATTTTTATTTTTTTGAGAAAAATATTTTTTATTTTTTTTTGATTTATTAACAAATTTGTTGAAAAATTTAAGATCAACCTCATAACTTTTCATTCCAATACAAGGCCCAATACTTGCGTGAATCTCATCATTAGGTATATTTTTTTTAATTTTTAAAACTGTATTTCTGATTATCCCGGAAAAAGCTCCTTTCCAACCAGCATGTATGCAACCTACTATCTTTTTTTTATGATCATATATTAATATTGGAACACAGTCAGCTGTTACAACACCTAAACCAATTTTGTTAATTTTTGTAATAATCGCGTCCGAGGTAATTTTTTTTTTTAAATTCTTTTTTGTAATTTCTAAAACTTTGTTACTATGCGTCTGATACATCAAAATAAGGTTGTTCGAATTGATGTTCATTTTTTTTGACACGTATTCTAAGTTTCTTTTAATATTACGTTTAGAGTCCTTTGATCCTCGGCCACAGTTCAAGCTTCTGTAAAAACCCTTTGATAAGCCACCTTTTCTTGAAAAGAAACAATGTTTAATTTCTTGAAATTTTTTTAACTTTTTAGAAAAAAACATTATTTAAATCCAAAAAAATTATTATATTTACAATTGTATGATAAACTTACTTTAAATAAAGTTCCCATATAACTAGGACTCAATAACCTTTTTAATCTTAAGTAAAGGTTAGACTGGTCTGAAAACTTCATTTTTTTTGAAATCATTTCAGCTCGCTCTATTATTCCCATATTTTTTAAAAACTGCTCCTGGGTAATTGTTTCTTTAACTTTTAATCTATTTTTTATTAAAAATTCATTTAATAATGAAAAGTTTATATGCGAAGTAACATCAGATTTACCTAAATTTTTCAATAAATGGTTTTTTTTATGTTTTCTTACCGACTGTAGGGTGTTTTGGTTATTAGATTTTAAGTACCCATAATCTACTAATAAAAGGCACCCATTCAATTTTAAAATTTTTTTTGAAATTTTTTTCAGTTCTTTAAAGGCATCTTTTGGAAATTCTATAAATTTTAATTTATTTAATGTCTTATATGAATTAATAACCCGCATATCTTTAATAGAAATTTTTTTGTATTTTTCTTTAATTTTAGAATTATTTTCAAAAACGTAATATTTTTCCAATAAATCTTTTTTTTTTCGTTTAAATTGCTTTATCGGAATAGCATCTAGAAATTCATTTCCAAAAAAAATGATTGGACCTTTTTTTATATTATCATAATTTTTAATCCATCTTACATTATTATCATTTATATTTTTTTTTTGTAATTTTTTTAATAACTCACTTTTTTCTAATAAAAAAATATTTTTAGATGAATTAAATTCTGGAAATCTTTTAAAAACATTTATTATATTTTTGGTGAGACTGCCATCACCAGGTCCAAGCTCAACAATATTGAAGTTCTCTGGTTTTTTAAAAATCTCCCATGTTGAAATCATCCATATAGCAATCATTTCAGAAAATAGATTTGAAATTTTTGGAGCAGTTATGAAGTCACCTTTTTTTCCAAAAGGAAAATTTGAACAATAATATCCAAATTTTTTATCATAAAGTACATTATTAAAAAATTTGTCAACTGGTAGAGATTTTGATTTTTTAAAAAACCTTGAGTTAGATTTCATTTTTTTTTTCTTAAAAAAATTGAGAGTATTATGCCTACAAAAATCATACAAAAACTTAAAAGTGTTCCAACACTGATCAAATTGAATAAATAGCCAACTTGTATGTCAGGTTCTCTGAATAACTCACATATAATTCTAAAAATTCCATAAAGAATTAAAAATTGATAAGAGCAGGTTCCTATAACATAATTTTTTCTCAATATAGTTAAATTGATTATCAAAAACAGTACTATTCCCTCTAAAAAAGCCTCGTATAATTGAGAGGGATGCCTTGGCAACAAATCTATTTTGTTAAATACCACACTCCATGGCACATCACTTATTTTGCCAACTAACTCACCGTTGATAAAATTTGCTATTCGACCAAAAAAAATACCGATAGGAGAAACACAAGCTATTATATCTAAAAAAAATAAAGCTTGAATTTTTCTTTTTCTAGAAAATATGTAAGTACCAATAATTATGCCGATTAATGCGCCGTGAAAAGACATACCTCCTTCCCAAATTTTTATAATATCAACTGGATTGGCTAGATAGTATTCAAAATTATAAAATATTATATAACCAACTCTTCCTCCAATAATTAAAGAAATTATTAAATATGTGACTAAGTCATCAAATTCAGTTAATTCAAACTTATTTCCAATAATTTTAAACCTTTTGACGATAATTTTTTTTCCGTACCACCACCCAAATAAAATTCCAAAAATATATGCTAAAGAATACCATCTTATGGCAAAAATGCCGAAATCAAACAGTATTGGATCAAAGTTATGAATAAACATGTAAACTTATATCACATTTGAAATCAACATGCCTATCAAATAAGATATGTTATGAAAAATTCAGAAAAAATTTTAAAAACTCTATCACATCTAATAGAAAACGGTTTTTTAACTTCAAATGATATTCGTAAAGAAATATCTACCGAGTTAAAATTTAAAAAAGATAAGCTAATAAATAAACTTAATCTTGTTACTAGAGAGGAGTTTGAAGTTTTAAAAAAAATCGTTCAAAAACAAGAATTAATGATAAAAAAATTGAAAAAAGTTAAACAGGTCAAAAAGGCAAGGAAATCTTAACTTGTAAGCCTTTATACTTGCTCTTACTCAATTGTATATTACCTCCATGGGAATGGATAACATCTTCCACTATTGCAAGACCCAATCCAACACCTGATTGATTTAGACTTCTACTTTTATCTAATCTGAAAAAAGGTTTAAAAACGTTTTTAAATTGGTCTTCAGGTATTCCAGGGCCGTCATCCTCAACTGTTATTAGGGCAAGATTGGAGCTTCTTTGAATTTTTACAAAAACCTTTTTTCCGTAAGTTAATCCATTTTGTATTACATTTTCAAAAGACCTTCTCAAAGCTGATGGTCTAGCTTTTAGGTATACTTTACCTTCATGTAAAATCTTTAAATCATCGTTATTTAAACTCTCATAAATATCTTCAAATAACTTCACTAACTCAATCTCCTCTGTCTTTTCTTGCGCCTGAGTTTTTGCAAATTGCAAATAATCATTTAGCATTTTTTCCATTTCATCTATATCTTTTGACATTTTTTCAGATAAATCTTTCTGACTAATCATTGCTAATTGAAGCTTTAGCCTGGTTAATGGAGTTCTTAAATCATGACTTATTCCTGATAACATCTCTGATCTTTGGTTAAGGTGACGATTTATTCTTTTTGCCATACGGTCAAATTCATAAGCTGCTTTTCTGATTTCTTGAGCACCAGAGGGTCTAAAATCATTTACATAGTCACCTTTGCCAAATTTCTCTGCGGCTTTAGCTAATTTTACTAAAGGTCTTGTTTGATTTTTTAAAAATATTAGGGCCACAATTATTAAAAGTATCGATGGGAGAGTTGTCCATAAAACAAACAATCTAACTGAGGATGTTGAAACCATATTCTTTGGAACCAAAAATTCAATTATTTCATCATTTGATTTAATTTTAATTTCTACTGCATTTTTAAACTTAGAGGTGTTAAACCAATAATTATTATTTCCGAAGATAGATTTAAGTTCTCTTCTGAGAGATCTATCCATTGGACTAAATTTTCTTTCACCTGAAATACTTGGAAGTTTATTCTGATTTATGCCTATTTCAAAATTGAAATTATTTTTATAACTGTCAGTAAGAAAATCTAAATTTTTTTTATCATTTTGGTAAACTTCCTCAATGGTTTTAAGTTGAGCTACCAATGCTCTAGTTGTATTTTTGTTTGCTTTAATCCATATACTATCAAAAAAAACGATTGTAATTATTAATTGAAGAATAATTGTTGGGGCTGCTACAATTATTAATGCTCTATAAAATAGTCTTTTAGGCAAAATAATTTTAATTAGCTTATTTAATCCAAAGAACATAGCCAGATCCTCTAATTGTTTGTAAATATTTTGGACTTTTCGGGTTAATTTCCAATTTTTGTCTTAGCCTTGTAATCATTACATCTATTGATCTTTCTTGGCTTATACCTGAAATAGTTCCGATCTCACTCCGAGAATAAGTCCTACCTGGATTAGATAACATTTCTATGAGTATTTTTTTTTCAGAATTATTAATTTTTGTACTCTCATCTTTTAAAAATATTCTCATTTTATTAAGATCTATTTTTGCCTCTCCAACATCGTATTTTAAATTAGTATCAATTTTTTTTTATTTTTAATAATATTTTTAATTCTCAGTAATAATTCTTTTGGCTCAAAAGGTTTCCCAATATAGTCATCCGCCCCTAGTTCTAAACCTTTAATTCTACTTTCCACCTCTCCTTTAGCAGTTAACAAAATTATTGGAATATTCATTTTCTTCTTTATTTCTTTGGTTAAATCATAACCATCTTGTCCTGGCATCATTACGTCTAAAATTAGAATATCAAATTTAAGATAATCTAACTTAATTTTGGCTTGCTCAGCATTTTCAGCAGTTGAAATTATATAATTGTTTGTTGACAAATAATCTTTAAGTAGATCCCTAATTCTATTATCATCATCAACTATTAAGATATGTATTTGATTATCTGCCATCTATTATTTTTTTTAATACGTCTTTGAATTTTATTACTGAGTCAGAATTTGAATTCTTGAGCGCATTAAATATTCTTTTTTTTTGAGAATTATATACTGTTTCGAAAAAAATTTTTCCCTCTTTATCTAGAAATAAATTTTTTTTTCTTGTGTCATTATCATCTTTTAATTGCTTAATCATTTTAGATTTGATCAAATCACGTAAGACCCTATTTAAACTTTGTTTGGTTACTTTTAATTTATAAATTAACTCACCAAGATTGATCCCAGGGTTTCTTTCAATTAAATGAAGAGCTCTTAAATGAGCTGGACCAAAAAACTTTTTTGATAGTATTTCTCTTGGATCGGAAAAAGTTTCTCTGTATGCATAATAAAGAAGCTGTATAAACTCTTTAATTTGATCATCTTTTAAATAAAGTAAATCTTTCATAATGGTAAGTCATATTGACTTATTCTTATTTGGAATATACTTTTTTAAAATTAAAAAATCTATATATTTACTGCAATGGAAAGTATACCCTACGATAAGAGATCAGGAAAAATTTGGTTCAACGGCAAACCCGTTGATTGGAAAGATGCAAATATCCATATTTTAAACCATGGGCTTCATTATGCTAGTTGTGTTTTTGAAGGCGAAAGAGTTTATGATGGAGAGATTTTTAAATTAGAAGAGCACACTGAGAGATTGTTTCATTCAGCAAAAAGAATGGGTATAAAAGTTCCTTATACGCAGAATGAAATTAATGAAGCCTGTAAAAATATAATTAAAATTCAAAACGTTAGAAATGGTTATGTCAGACCATTGATTTGGAGAGGAAGTGAGATGATGGCTATCTCTGCACAAAAAAATAAGATTCATGTCGCGATAGCAACTTGGGAATGGGGATCCTACTTTGATCCAAAATTAAAATTAAATGGAATTAAATTAAATATTTCAAGTTGGAGAAGGCCTGCACCAAATACTATCCCATGGGATACCAAGGCAGCAGGTTTATATATGATATGTACTCTTTCAAAACATGAGGCTGAGGCTCAAGGTTTTACAGATTCATTAATGCTTGATCATGAGGGAAATGTAGCTGAGGCCACTGGAGCAAATGTATTTTTTAAAAATAAGCTAGGAGAATTACATACCCCTATTCCAGATTCTTTTTTAGACGGCATCACTAGAAGAGAAGTAATAAAGATTGCCAAAACAAAAGGAATCAAAATAATCGAGAGAAAAATTAAACCTGAAGAAATGAACGATTTCGTAGGTTGTTTTTTAACTGGAACTGCTGCTGAGATTACCCCGGTTTCATGTATTAATGATTATCAGTTTAAAGTGTGTAATGTTATTTCTGATTTAAATGAAGCATACCAAAGCTTGGTAAGAAAAAAAGATTCTGCAGCTTAATCTCTACTATCCTCATTTATAGCATGATCTATACCTTTTCGGAGATAATCGTAACCAGTATATAAAGTTAAGAATGCAGATAACCATAAAAGAATAATCCCAACTGTCTGAGCATTGTAATCTTGAAAATTAATTATTTTATTTCCTGTATCGCCTGTTAATAAAATGGCTATAGAGGCCATCTGTATAAAAGTTTTTAATTTTGATAAACTTGTAACTTGCATTGTTATTTTACCTTTAGCTAAAAATTCACGAAGGCCAGATATCAAAATTTCACGAGTAAGAATAATGACAGCAGCAATTACCTCATAGTTTTTAATAGTACCGTTCATGACAAGTAAAATTAAAGCTGCAGCGACAAGTATTTTGTCTGCAATAGGGTCTAATAACTCTCCTAATTTAGACTCTTCTTTAAATAACCTCGCAAGTAATCCATCCAGATAGTCAGTGAAACTAGCAAGAACAAACAAAAAGAAAGGTATTAATTCTCCAAAAAAACCTGGAATAAAAAAAGTAATTACAAAAATAGGGACAATTATTATTCTACCTATGGTTAATATATTTGGTATTTTTAGTTTCATTCGTGGAAATAATCATATATTTTCTTTGCAATATTGTCTTCTATTCCATCTACTGATTTTAAATCATCAAAACTTGCAGACTCCACCGCTCTTGCAGACCCAAAATGATTTAATAAAGCTCTTTTCCTTTGCTTTCCGATGCCCTGAATTTGATCAAGCAATGATTTACTCAAATTTTTCTTTCTTTTTGCTCTGTGAGTGCTTATTGCAAATCTGTGAGCCTCATCTCTAAGTCTTTGAATAAAGAATAACAGAGGATCATTTTTATTTAAATTATATTCCTTTTCCTTATAATAAATTTTTTCCTCTCCAGCATTTCTCTTTTTACCTTTAGCTACAGCTATGATCGGTAGATCGTACAGGCCAAGTTCATCCAATATTTCTCTACCAACAGAATATTGTCCTTTACCACCATCTAAAATTACTAAATCAGGTAATGATAATGAGCCAGATTTTTCTTTTATCGCTTTAGAAAATCTCCTAAATAAAACCTCTTTCATCATTCCATAGTCATCATTTCTAATGTCATTATTTTTGATATTAAATTTTCTATACCTTTTTTTAATAAATCCTTCACGACCAAAACAAATTAAGGCACCTATCGAGTCCGTGCCTTGTATATGGCTATTATCGTAAACTTCTATTAAATCGATATTATCATTTATCTTAAATTTAGTTGATAAACTCTCTATTAGATTATTGTTAGTGTCTGACTGAATAAGCTTTTGTGTTAAAGCTTGCTTAGCATTTTTTTCTGCAAGTTTTAAAATAGTTATTTCATTTTTACTCTTAGCTTGTTTAAGAATAACTTGCTTATTTTCCTTAATAGAGAATGTTTCTTCTAAAAGTTTTTTGTCGTTAACTTCTGAATTAGTAATTATTAAACTGGGTATTGTCTTATTTTCGTAAAATTGAGAAATAAACGATGTAAGAATATCTTTAATATTTTCTTCTTCGTCGTGTTTTGGAAAAAATGCTTGGTTACCCCAATTTTGTTTAGATCTATAGAAAAAAACTTGAATACAAGTTTTACCTGATTCTTTGTGTACAGCAATAACATCAGCTTCAATAAGATTTGCCTCTGTAACCGTTAATGAAGATTGTATTATATTTAGAGATTTAATCTTATCTCTCATTATTGCTGCTTTTTCAAAATCTAGTTCATCGCTTGCACTCTCCATTTGTTGTGATAGGGTTTTTTGTATTTTTCTCGATTTTCCTTTACTTAAAAATTCATCAGCAGCCTCTACTAATTTTGCATAGTCGTCCCTAGTAATTTTTCCTCCACATGGCCCTGCACATCTTTTTAGCAAATAATTGAAACAAGTTTTTTCAGCAGCCTCAACCTGTTTGTCAGTACAAGATCGTAATAAAAATATTTTTTGGATAGTCTTTATTGCCATATTAACGGCCAATGAACTTGCAAATGGCCCATAGTATTTTCCTGGTCTATTTTTAGAACCTCGGTGTCGCTCAATTCTTGGGAAATCATGATCAGATATAAAAATGTAGGGAAATGATTTGTCGTCTTTTAATAAAATATTAAATTTCGGTTTAAATTTTTTTATTAAATTAGCCTCTAGTAGCAAAGCCTCACTTTCATTATTTGTTGTTGTAGTTTCGAGGTTATGAGTTTGAGATAACATTCTCTCGGTTCTAATAGGTAAGTAGGACTCAGTAACATAACTTTTAAGTCTATTTGGAATATTTTTAGCTTTTCCTATGTAAAGGATCTCCCCCGTGGCACCTAGCATTTTATAAACACCAGGGTTTTTTGGAATTAAAGGTATTTTATCTTTTATGACTTTCTTTCCTTGTTCTAAACTATTACTCATTTTTTATTTTCGAGACCTCTATACCAACAGAATCCGCATCTTTAATGATATCTAATTTTTCTAATTTTAAGTTTATTTTTTTCACAAGTTTGTTACCAAAAATCATCTCAAATATACTTTCAGACAAATCCTCTAAAAGATCGTAATGTCTTTTTTCTACTAATAATTTTAAGTTTTTTATAACTTTTTCATAATCTAATATTGTTGATAATTTTTTTCTATTTGGTTCTATTTTGGAGTCAGTAGTAATTGTAATATTAAATTTTACTCTTTGCCTTTTTCTTTTTTCAAAAGCGTGAATTCCAATGAACATATTTATTATCAAATTTTTAATGATTACTTTTCTCTTACTTTTATAATTTATTTTTTTTTTAAACTTAATTATTTTCATTCCTTCACATTAATAATATCTGGCGTTTTCCAGGCTAACCTTTGTCCGCTGTCAATATTTATAATTTCTCCAGTTATATTATCATTTTCGATTAAGAATTTTATACCATTACAAATATTTTCTAAATCTACTTTTTTTTTAAGCGGAACAGATTTCCATTGCTTATTAAAATGTTTATCTGATTGTCTTTTATTTTTAAGAGTTGGTCCTGGGGAAATAGCATTTACTCGAATATTCGGAGCTAATTTCATTGCCGCAGTTTTAGTCAAAGTGGCTAGACCTGTTTTACTGAGGGTATAAGAAAAAAAATAAGGCGTTAGTTTCTCTATTCTTTGATCAATCAAATTTATAACGCAAGCATCAGAATTTTTTACTAGTTTATTTAGTCTCTGAATTAAAATAGAGGGACTCTTAAGATTTATATTAATATGCTTTAAAAAACTTTTATCACTAAAATTTAAAAGATCGTCACTTTCAAATATAGAGGCATTATTTATCAAACAATCAACTCCTTTCATTAATTTAAATGAATTCGTCATTAATTTTTCAGTTTGAATATAATTATTTAAATCAGCCTTTATTAAAAATACTTCACTTCCCATTTCTTCTAATTTTTTCTTAAGTAAAAGTGCATTTGTTTTTGATTTATTATAATGGATAGTAATTTTTGTATCATATCCAGCAAGGCTTTTCGCAATTGCAGCACCAATTCTTGTTGCTCCGCCGGTTACAACTATTTTTTTGGCTTCCATTTTTTAATTCCTTTTTTTGGTCTTGTGCCGGGCATACCCATAGTTGATCTTCCTTTAGGATAGACTTTACTTTTTAAACTATATTGGGAAATTTTAGGATTTACATTTATTTCAAGTTCGCTAACCTCTAATTTTCTTATTTCATCTCTTATTTTTGCAGCTTCTTCAAATTCTAAATCAGCCGCAGCTTCTTTCATTTTTTTGTTAAGTGCTTTAACGTGTTTTTTTAAGTTACCACCGATATTAGAACCCTCACTGATTTTGACATAATCTTTTTCGTAAACCGACTCCAATATATCACTTATTTCTTTTTTTACTGACTCAGCAGTGATATTATTTTTTTTATTGTATTCTAATTGCTTGTTTCTTCTTCTCTCGGTTTCTTTTTGAGCCTTTTTAATACTATTAGTAATTTTATCAGCGTATAAGATTACTTTTCCATCTACATTTCTAGCTGCTCTACCAATTGTTTGAATTAGAGATGTTTCTGATCTTAAAAAACCCTCTTTATCAGCATCTAAAATTGCGACTAATGCACATTCAGGAATATCCAAACCCTCACGTAATAAGTTTATACCAACAAGAATATCAAAAACACCCATTCTAAGATCTCTAATTATTTCAATTCTTTCTAAAGTATCTATGTCAGAATGCATGTACCTCACTTTTAAACCATTTTCGTGTAAATATTCTGTGAGATCTTCAGCCATTTTTTTTGTAAGAGTAGTTGCTAGAACTCTATAGCCTCTTTTGACAACTTCAATTGATTCATGCATTAAATCATCTACCTGGGTCTTAGCCGGTCTAATTTCTACAGGCGGATCTATTAAACCAGTTGGCCTTATTATTTGATCTATGTGTTCATTATTAGTTTGCTTTAGCTCCCATGGACCTGGCGTTGCCGATACAAATACAGTCTGAGTTCTCATTAAATCCCACTCCTCAAATTTTAAAGGTCTATTATCCATACACGATGGCAATCTAAAACCGTATTCAGCTAGCGTACTTTTTCTCGTTCGGTCACCTTTATACATTCCATTAAGTTGAGGCACAGTCACGTGGCTCTCATCAACAAATATAATTGTATTGTCAGGAAAATATTCAAAGAGAGTAGGAGGTGGTTCACCAGCTTTTCTCCCAGATAAAAACCTTGAATAGTTCTCAATTCCCGCGCATGTGCCAGTCGCCTCAATCATTTCTAAATCAAATTTAGTCCTCTCTCTTAGCCTTTGTTCTTCTAGAAGCTTATTGTTCTCTCTGTGTTTTTTTAAAGTTTCTGCTAATTCAGATTTTATTTGTCTTATTGCTTGCTCCATCGTAGGTTTTGGGGTGATGTAATGACTATTAGCGTAAATTTTAATTATATTATAATCATTTGTTTTGTCACCTGTAAGAGGATCAAACTCTTCAATTTTTTCTAATTTATTCAAGTTTAAACTTATTCTCCAAGCTCTGTCCTCTAAGTGAGATGGAAATATTTCTAAATTTTCTCCTCTAACTCTAAAAGTACCTCTGAAAAAATTTTGATCATTTCTTTTATATTGTAAATTTATAAAAGCTCTAATTAATTCATCCCGATCATATTCGTAGTTCTTCTTTAAAGTAATTGTCATTTTTGAATATGCTTCAACCGACCCTAATCCATAAATACAAGATACACTGGCCACTATAATTACATCATCTCTCTCTAATAAAGATCTTGTAGCTGAGTGTCTCATTCGATCTATTTGTTCATTTATCGAAGCTTCTTTTTCTATGTATGTATCAGATCTAGGCACGTAAGCTTCAGGTGTATAATAATCGTAGTAAGACACAAAATATTCGACAGCATTATCTGGAAAAAAACTTTTAAACTCGCCATATAATTGTGCAGCTAAAGTTTTGTTAGGTGCTAAAATTAATGCAGGTCTATTTGCTTTCTCGATCACTTTAGCCATTGTAAAAGTCTTACCCGAACCTGTGACACCTAATAAAACTTGTTCTTGCTTATTATCCTTAAGATTTTTTAGTAGTCTTTTTATTGCCTCTGGCTGGTCACCGCTAGGTTGAAAATCACTTTTGATTTTAAAGTTAATTCCACCTTCCAACTTCTTAATTTTTTTAGAGATATTAACTTCTAGGTCAGCTAATTTTTCTTGA
>MDTG01213430.1_pt1 | contig 21115 bp, 18 predicted proteins | sample 811421 | NCBI WGS metagenome assembly MDTG01 (sample SAMN05326645, study PRJNA326480) | marine metagenome | isolation source: seawater | place: Pacific Ocean: South East | collected 2011 | reverse complement strand
TTTCCAAGCTCACAAGCTAATGTTTCAACCATTGCTTTTAATCCAGATTTGGAAATTGAGTAGGAATAATTAAAATTAAAAGCCATTTTAAATCCACTAATGGACGAGATAACTACAACTGACGCATAATCATTTAACTGATTATTTTTAACGAGATAGCTCATAATTTTAGCATTTTGGATCAAATTAATATGCAGAACTTCATCAAATATTTTTTCATTAAAATCTTTAATTAAATTATATTTTGCAATTCCTGCTGAAAGGAGAATATGGTCTAATTTTGGTATTTTCTTAAAATCAAATGTTTTTATTTTTTTTTTAAAATCAAAATTAATAAAATTTATTTTTGAGTTAAATTTTTTTTTTTTTATAATTTTTCTTAAGTCATCAAAATTCCTTCCGACAAGGAAAAAATTAAAATTTTTATTCAAATTTTTTTTTATATAATCTAGACCAATTCCAGATGTTGCTCCTGTAACTAGTACATTTTTCATATTTTGATAATTTTAAATATTTTAGTTTTACTTAAATTTACCACAACAGTTGATATAGATAAACCAACACCAAAACCACATAAAATTGAATTACCTAATATTTTTTTATTAGCAAAATTGCTACATATTGTAATTGGAACTGTTGCGGAACTTGTATTACCAAATTTTTTTAAAGATGTTGGAAAAATTATATTTTTATTTTGGCGATTTATTTGTGTAGAAATATTTTGTTGAATCATTTTATTTGCTTGATGGAGAAAACAATAATTTATATTTTTAACTTTTTTAATAATTTTTTTTAATATTATTGGTATTGTATTAATTGCAAAACTAAAAATATTTGGTCCATTAAGTTTGATATTTATATTTGACCTAATATTTTTGTATTCGTCTTCCAATTCATTGAATTGTTTTTTTGAAATTTTATTTCTACCAGATAATGAATGAGAATTAACAATAATATCTTCAAAACCAGATCCATCAGAATAATAATCACACAATATTTTATTTGATTTACTTCCTGAATTAAATAATGCTGTAACACTACCAGCGTCTCCAAATAATAAATTTGAAACATTGTCTTTTTTATTAACTAACTTAGTTGTTACATCTCCAACTGCTAATAAACCTTTTTTTAACTTTAAGTTTTGCATTAATGAGGTAATTGTAATTAAACCATGCGTATATCCTGAACAACCAAGGTTAATATCTAAAACAAAAGTTGATTTTTTGATTTTTAATTTATCTTGTAAAATACCAGATGTAGCAGGTGTTAAATAATCTGGTGTTTGTGTAACAAAAATTAATATATCGATTTCATTTGCTTTCCATTTTAGTTTTTTCAATATGTGCTTAGCCGATTTGTATATAAGATCAGATGTACAAATATTTTCGGTAGCAACAGGTCTGCTCTCTATGCCAATAGCTTTGATTGCCCTTGCTCTATTTTTGTTTTCTTTAGAATCTTTGTTGGAAATTCTTTTACTAGGCACACAACAGGAAATACCTTCAATTTGAATTCCATGTATTGTTTTTATCACTTTTTTTCAATTAAATTAATAATATCTAAAATTTTTTTACTTTTTGATATTTTTAAACCATCAATTTTTTTTTTATAGTTCATGTTCGACATATTAATAATTTGTAAAATTATAATAGAGTCAAACTGCTTCAAATCTGAAATATTATCAGATGGTTTAAGATTTTTTTTTTCTAGAATCTCTGATAAATCTTTTAATATTTTACTTGAATTTTTAGACATATAATTCTTATATTCATTTTTTTATAAAAGAATAGATATATTTGTTAATTATTTATTTTTTTTAAAAAGTTGTACCTATTAGATAACTTATTTAAATTTATGTAATTTTTTTATTTAAATATTTTACTCAAAGGTTTTTCAATTAAATAATCTTGTTTCTTGTTCATTAAAAAAATTTTAACAAATGTGAGAATAAATATCTTAATGTCCAAGAATAAAGATAAATTATCATAGTAATATTTGTCAAAATCAAGTTGTGATTTCCATTTACCTTTATTGTCTTTTTTGTTTCTTTGTATCTGTGCCAAACCTGTAATTCCAGGAATACATTTTGATCTTGGATGATTTATAAACTGTTTTAGCTTTAGATATTGCATCAAAAGTGGTCTAGGACCAACGAAGCTCATTTCACCTCTTAAAATATTTAACAGTTGGGGTATTTCATCTATACCAGTCTTTCTTAAGAATGTTCCAAATTTGAAGGTTTTTTGATTATTTTTATAATTTTTACATTTCTTATCAATTAGTGTCTTAAATTTAAAAATTACGAAAGGTTTATTTAAATATCCAGGTCTTTTTTGTGTGTATATTGGAGATCCAATAATTAAATATAAGATAAGATATACAATCAACATTAAAGGTAAAAATAATAAAAAAAGAATAATTGATAGATAAAAATCTAAAATGTTTTTTAAGGTATTTCTATACATTTAAATATGTTTGATTAAATTTTTTTTTAAAATTTTAATATCACGGTTTAATTTACTAAACTTAATATAAGGGTTTATATGATATACAAAACTCTTATTACCTAACTCTATTGCTTTCGTAAGTTTTTTTTTTGGAAATATTTTTAATTTTTTAAATATTTTTTCCCTATATATTTCTGGGCAAGGACCTTCATTACAGTTAACCTTTTTTGCTTGTAAAGAATTCAATAATTTAAGTTTCTCTTTTCTATTTAAATTTATAAAAAAGTTTAGCCTATAAAAAGCATGAATAGTAAGGTGGTTATTATTTAAGTTTTTTCTTTTAGATGGAAGATATCCAAAATTGGGTTTTTCAATTAAATTATATTTTTTCCAAAATAAATTTAATGAATTAATGATTTTTTTTTGCAATTTGATTTCTTTTTTTAATTTGTGCATCTAAATTTTTTAATTGATACCTTCCAATTACTGCCTGAATCTCTGTTATTCTATAATTACTTCCAAAATATTCGTGAAGCCATTTGAAACCTAATTTATGTTTTTTTTGAAAAACACTATAATAATTTTTTCCATGATCTTTGTATGACCAGCATTTTTCCCACAGTTTTTTATCATTTGTTGAAATCATTCCACCCTCACCTCCAGTTGAAACAATTTTATCTTGGCAAAATGACCATGTAGAAATATCTCCAAATGAACCTACTGGTTTATTTTTGTAAATAGCGCCATGTGCTTGAGAGCAGTCTTCAATTATTTTAATTTTATTTTTTTTAGCAAAATTAATTATAGGACTTAAATCACAGGGCATTCCATTTAAATGAACGACTATTATTGCTTTTATTTTCTTTGTGTAAACTCTTTTTATACTTTCAATATTTAAATTACCATTATGATCTACATCTGCGAACACTGGTTTTAAGCCCAGATTAAGAACACAGCTTGCGGATATAATAAAAGATCTGGGGGAAACAATAATTTCATCGCTGTATTTAAAATTTAGAGTCTTTAGAGCTATCTCTAAAGCAACACTACCATTAGAAACTGCTATGGAGTACTTGTTTCCTACATATTTTGAAAATTCTTTTTCAAATAAAACACCTTCATTTCCCGTCCAATAATTAACTTTTCCTGACTTTAATGTCTGATTAATTTTTTTAATTAATTGTGGAGGATAATAAGGATATTCTTTATTAGACATAATTATTTTTTATATTTTATGATTTCAATTATATGCTGATTCACTTTTCTTACATCATATTTTTCTCTTACAAGCTTAATACTTTCTTTAGCCATATCATTAATTTTTTTATCATCGAAATTAAGCATTTTTTCAATAGCCATGGCTAAAGCATTCTTATTTTTTATTGGAACTAATAATCCATTTAGCTCCTCAATAACTGTTTCTTTGCAGCCAGTGGTATTAGTTGTAATAATTGGTCTACCAACTGCCATCGCCTCTAATACAGATCTTGGAGTTCCTTCTCTATAAGATGGCAAAACATAAAACCTACACTGATTTAATATTTCTCTTACGTCATCTACATGACCTAAATATTCAATATCTTTATTTTCAATGTAAGAGTGTAACTTATTATGATTTAATCCTGAAGGATTAGGATCGAATGATCCAGCTAATTGAAATTTAGCTTGAGGAAATTTGGAACGAATTTCTCTTGCCGCTTCGCAATATTCAATTACTCCTTTATCGGCTACCAATCTAGATAACATTAAAAATATTGGTTTAGAGGGTAAAATTGATGGTGAAAAATAATTAATATCAACACCAGAACCATTTACAATAAAAGTTTCTTTATTTTTAGATAGATTTAAGTTTTTAAACAATAGCTGATCGTCAGGATTTTGAAAAATAATCGCTGTAGAAAATTTTAGAGATAATTTATATAATTTTTTTAAAATATAATTAACTATCTTTCTTTTAAATTCAAAATTTTCTGTAAATCCATATCCTAGACCAGTTAGATTAGGGAAAAAGTTTATATTATTATTTTTTCCTATTGCTAATCCACTATATATTATAGGTTTTGATGTGTATGATATAACCACATCTGGTTTAAATTTTTTAAAACAAGATTTAAGTGACAAATACGTTATAAGGTCAAGAAAAGGATTTGTTCCTGCTCTTTCCATAGGTATTGCTTGTGTTTTAGCACCTAATTTTAAAATTTTATTTTCAAAATCAATTGAAAAATCTTTTTTTGGAACAACTACTAAAACTTGAAATTTTTCTTCAATTAAACGTTTTATTAATTGTCCTCTAAAATTTAACAAATTTGAGCAACTATTTGTAACAATAATAAGACGTTTTGACATGTTTAGTACAATTAAAATTTAATAATTAGAAATAATTAGTTTTTTTAAAGCTATTATAACTGAAAGTTAGAATATTTCTTTTTAAATATACTTTTTAAATCAAAAATAACGTTATTAGTTTTGCATAAAGATTTAATATACTTAATACCCATTGATTTAAACTTATTATGACCAACACCGATAATTATACCGTCATAAGTTTTTGGTAAAAACTTAGAAATTTGATTTTTTTTATATAAGGCTTTTATTGCACTTTTTTCAGCTAATGGATCATATAAATCAATTTTACATTTATTTTCTTTAAGTTTGTCAAAAATATCTTTAATTTTTGAGTTTCTTAAATCTGGGCAATTTTCTTTAAAAGTTAAACCAAGAATTAAGATTTTTGCATTTTTTATTTTAATTTTTTTGAGTTTAAAATGTTCTATTAATTTAGATATGACATAAGAGCTCATATTATTATTTAAAGATCTTCCTGCTAAAATAATTTTTGGTTTATAGCCTAATTTTTCTGCTTTATGTGTAAGATAATATGGATCTACACCTATACAATGTCCACCAACCAATCCTGGATAAAATGGAATAAAATTCCATTTTGTTTTGGCAGCCGTAATTACTTCAGAAGTATTTATTTTTAATTTATCAAAGATTATTGATAGTTCATTAAGTAAAGCTATATTTAAATCTCTTTGAGTATTCTCAATTATTTTAGCAGCTTCAGCAACAATTATACTGTAAACTTTATGGGTACCAGCTACTATAATTTCACTATAAAGCTTGTCTATTGTGTCTGTTACTTTTTTATTTGACCCTGAAACTATTTTTTTTATATCTTGAATTTTATGTTTTTTATCACCAGGGTTAATTCGTTCAGGGCTATAACCACAAAAAAAATCTTTATTAAATTTTAAACCAGATGTTGAAACTAATATTGGTACACATTTCTCCTCTGTACAACCTGGGTAAACTGTAGATTCATATATTACTATATCGTTTGGTTTAAGTATCTTTCCAACTTCTTTTGTTGCTTTTAATAAGAAGGATAAGTCGGGCTTATTTTTTATATCTATTGGAGTCGGAACTGTTATTATATAGCAGTTACAATTTTTAATATCTTCTATTTTTTTAACTAATTTTAAATTTTTACTAGCTTTAAATTTACCATTATTAATCTCTAGAGTTTTATCATAGCCTGAATTTAACTCATTAATTCTCGTATCATTTACATCATAACCAATAACTTTTCTTTTTTTTGCAAACTCGACTGCTAATGGCAAACCAACATAGCCTAGGCCTATAACTGCTAATTTAAGTTTTTTAATATTCATTTTCTTAATTTTAATGTTTCAAATTAACTAATATCTAATTACTTTGAATTACTAGTATTTTACATGTCCTTAAAGTTTTTTTCTTGAACAAGTTTATTACTCAAAAATATAGATGTGGCAAACAATATATAAAAAATAGAAAATCTAATACCATTATGAGTAAGTCCGTAAAGTAACACAGGGCCACAAATACAAATCACTCCATTGAGTCCATAAAGTTTTTTTATGTCAAAAATCCAAAATAACGTTAGTAACACAAAAGATAAGAATCCAATTACTCCATAATTAGTCAAAATCATCATATAAGTTGAGTGTACTTCGAGACCGTTAATTGTGATAATATTCTTAAGTCCCATACCAAAAATTGACTGAAGAAAAGTAGCTTTAAAATATAATGTATATCCTCGATATTCTAGCGAACTATCTTGTTCATTAAATACGTTTATTAATCTGTTGTAAACTCCTGTTTCTGAAATTTTAGGAAACAAAACAATAAAAAGAACAATACCTGTTAAAAAAAATAATAGCCAAAAGATTTTTCCAAATTTATGGTTAAAAGGTTTGATTGCAAATGCAAAACATAAAAACAAAGCAATATATGCTGCTTTAGATAAAGTTAACATTGAAAAAAAAATTAACAAAAGCATTAAAAAAAACATTGAGAGATAAGAAATGAAATAATTTCTATAAAATAAATATATTAATGAAAAACAACACGCACTAAAATATCCTAATTGATTTGGATTATTGAATGTAGAATGATATCTATAGTCTAATTCTCCAAAAAAAAATCCGTAGAGCAAGTGAGATAAAATAATTAAGATTGAAAAAATTAATCCATAAAAGACTGCATAATCCACTTTTTTGTTTGTGAAATAAGATATAAGAGAAATTGTTAATATATAATTATAAGTCAAAAACATTAACTCAACAGCATGTTTAATAACAAGATCTTTAACTAGATAAAAATCTTTATAAAAATAAAATATATTAACAAAATAACAGTAAATTATAAAAAATGAAAAAACATAAAAATATTTATTTCTTGGAATACCAATAATACTCAAAACAAATATTGAAAATAATAATAATAAAATATGTGTAATTTGAATTGAGCCAGATGGAAGTATGTAAACTGGGAATGATGCTATTCCTAAAAAAAGAATTATTTTTAATAAATTGTTTGAAAAAAAGTTTAAATTAAATTCTATGTTTTTCATTTTTTAATTAATCTTTAATAATAATTTTCTTAAATTCCAAATATAAAAAGCAAAAGAGTAAAAAATTGCCCATAAAAAATTGTAATTTTTTTTAAATATAAAAAATATTTCTAATGTTCGTATTTTTAAGTTTATATGATTTTTGATATATTGTGATTTTCCATCTGGTAAACTTAAACAAACAACATAATTTTTAATAATATATTTAACTTTTTTTAAATAAATTTTTAATTTAAAGTCTTTATCAGCGCTTACAGGAAAATTTTGATCATATTTGTTTTCTAATTGAAGTTTTCGAGGAATTAGCATTGATTGATGAGATGGAAGTCTACCAAGAAAAGGAATGAAATTAGTCTCAAGTAATTTAAAACCAGGATAACCTTTAGTAAAAATATGTGTTCCACATAAAACAAATTTATCTCCATATAAATTTTTATTTTTTTCAAAAAGGCTAATTAATTTCACAAATTCCCTATTTTTTAATTTATCTCCAGCATTTAAATAAAAAATTGCATCTCCTTTTGAATAAATAGATCCTTTATTCATTGCATGATAAATCCCACTATCTTTCTGAGAAATCCAATAATCAATAACATTGTTATATTTTTTAATTATATTTAATGTTTTATCATCTGACTTTCCATCAACAATTATAAATTCTATATTATCATATGATAAATTTAAGACACTTTTTATTGTACGCTCAATTAATTTTTTGCAATTATAAGTGACAGTAATAATTGTTATTAAAGGTTTTCCTGGTTCAGATTTTTTAAATAATTTTTTTGTTCTGAGACCACCTTCTAAAATTTTCTGTTTAATATTATTTGAAAAAATTTTTTTACGGTAAATATTTTTATTTTTTTTAAAAACTCTCCGAGTTGTACTATAAGATGAATTTAATAAAATTTGTTTACTCATAGTATTATTTTATTAATTGTAAATTGTTATAAATATTACGATATTTTTTTATAATAACTTCTTCAGAAAATAAATTTTCAACTCTTTTTACACAATTATCAACAAAATTAGTTTCGGTAGAATTTTTTAATATCCACTCGATACCTGTTGCAAAATCTTTTTCATTTAAATACTCGGCTATATAACCAGTTTTTTTATGTTCAATTATATCACTGACTCCTGTTTTATTAAAACAAACTACAGGTGTTCCGGATGCATTAGCTTCTAATGCAGTTTGACCAAAGGCTTCTAATTTTGATGGGATAGCAAAGACGTCTGAACAAGAATATAACTTTCTAAGAAATTCATCATTGTCAATAATTCCAAAATTATAAATTTTAAAACCATTCTCATATAATATTTTTTTAGTATCACTACCAAAAGTAATTATTATAAAGTTATTAAATGAAGATATATTCTTCAAATATTTTAAAGCTGACTCAAGTATTGCATAGCCTTTTCTTTCATCTTTTTTTCCTCCTAATGCACCAAAAATAATAATTTTTGAATTCTGCTCTAAATTTAATTGTTTTCTAATTAGATACTTTTCTTTTGGTCTCCATACAGAAGTGTCTATTGGAAAAGATATTGTTTCGATTGGCCAATTTTTCATTAAATAACTTTTTTTAATACAGTCTGTCATCCATTTTGATGGAGATATAATTTGTATTGGTTTTGTAAATGACTGAACTTTTTGAGACCATCTCCAACGATTAATATCAAAATACCATGGTTCATTTTTGGATCTATTGTTAGATGTATAACCTTCAATATATCTATCGTTGTAAGCATAATGTTCACATCCACAGAAAGGCCACATATCATGAAATGTCCAAATAAGTGGTTTATTTATTTTACTTATATCTTTTATTGATAGCATTTCTCCTTGAACCCAGTGCATATGAACAATATCAGCATTATAAGAATTGATTTTTTTTAACAATTTGGATGGCATTATCGATGGAGAGTGCATTCCATGTAATTTTGAATTTAAGATCTTGTTTAAAGGAAATCTTAAATGCTGCTTCCATTTATTTACAAATTTTTCAATTTTGGAGTCTGTAGAAAAAACAGTTGGGTCAGATGAGCTTTTAATATTAACCAACATAGATGTATCTATAGAGTTTTTTAAGAGCATTTTATGAATTCTATAGGCTGCTCTACTCGCACCTCCAATGATATCAGAGTGACTTATGTGTACAATTTTCATAGAAATCTTTATTCAAATTAGAGTAATAATTTAAAAAACAAATATCATTTTATTGTTTTAAATCTTTGAAATCTATAAAATAATTTTCTGATAACTTTTTTAACTTAATCATCCATAAATAAATTTTTTTATTTGAGAAATTAGATGTTGTTTTATCGTTTGAATATGAAGATCTGCCTTTACTAAAATCACATCCAAGATAATGAAGTTCTTTAACTTTGCATGAAATTAAAAAATAAAAAGCATTTAAAGCAACTGTATGTGGGAAAACTCGAAAGTTACTTATATCTAAAATACTTTTAGTATCATCATTTTTAGCAAGAGAATAAGTTATTAATGATTTAGTAACATTATTTTCAAAAGGATTTCCAATTCTATATTTTGGAATAATTAAAAATATCTCTTTCTTTAAATAAAAAATTATAAAACTAAAAAATAATTGAAGATGAATTGGTATAAAAATATAAATCCAATTTTTATCTAGATTATAAATTTTTTTTTTTAATTGTTTAAATCTAAATAAATCTGAATTAAAAAATATTTTTGTTTTATTTTCAAAATTAAAAATTTTGATTACACTAATTGAATTATTTAAAAAAATAATCACTTCATGACGATCTATCATTTCTTGATTTAATTTATCTAAACTTGGTCCTGATCCTAGAACAAGAGTCTTTTTATTTTTCAATTTGTAAACTAATTCTGAAATATTTTTTTTTGGAATATATTTTACTAATACAAAGCTAAATAAAGAAATTAAACTGTTTTTTAAATATGTATACAAATGCTTGGCGTAAACAATATATCTCATTTTAAATAAATGCGTATTGTAATACTATAAAGAATAAAAAAATTTAATATATTTAAAAATTTTTTTCAAAATCAGTAAAAACCTGTTTTAAACCATCTTCTAAACTAATATCAGTTTTCCAACCTAATTTCTTTATTCTTTTGTTATTCATTAGTTTTGAAAAAGTTCCATCAGGTTTCTTTCGATCAAATTTTATTTTCCCTTGATAACCAACAATATATTTAATCAACTCAGCTAATTTTCTAATAGTGATTTCTTTACCACTCCCAACATTTATATGAGAACTTAATGGAGTTAAATTGTTGTAATATAATTTTTTTTTAATATTCATAATGTGAATGCAAGCACGTGCTAGATCATTAACATGTAAAAATTCACGTCTTGGATTTCCTGTTCCCCAAATAACTACGTGTGGCGATTTTTTTTTTTTTGCAAGGTAAAATTTTTTAATTAATGCAGGAATCACATGACTATTTTTCAAATTATAATTATCTCCTGGTCCATATAAATTTGAAGGCATCACGCATCTATAATCAAGACCATATTTTTTTCCATACTGTCTATTGTAACTTTCACACATTTTTATTCCTGCAATTTTTGCAATTGCATATGGTTCATTTGTAAATTCAAGTTTGCTAGATAATAAATCCTCTTCTTTAATAGCCCCATTAATATGTTTTGGATAAATACAACTAGATCCTAAAAAAAGAATCTTTTTAATACCATTTAAAAATGCTGAGTGAATTACGTTTGTCTCAATCATCAAATTTTTATATATAAATTCTCCTGGAAATTTAGAATTTGCATATATGCCACCTACTTTAGCTGCTGCTAAATAAATTTGGTCAATTTTATTTTTTTTAAAAAAATTTTGTACTTGATTTTGTTTTGTTAAATCTAGCTCAGAATGTGATTTTGTAATTATATTATTTTCAGCTTTTTTTGACAATAATTTAACAATCGAAGATCCGACCATACCTTTATGACCAGCTACAAAAATATTACTTTTTGACATTATTGTTTGATTTAAACAAATTTATATTTTTTTCTAAGTTAGCTTTTTCAAGATCTTTTATAGCCATTTCTTTGACCATATCATCAAAAGATATACTTGCTTCCCATCCTAATATTTTTTTAGCTTTATTTGAGTCGCCGATCAATGTGTCCACTTCTGTTGGCCTAAAATAACGAGGATCTATTTTTATGATTTGATTATTATTGTATGAACCAACCTCATTTAAGCCCTTTCCACTCCATTTAACTTCAAAACCCAAATGTTTTGCTGTGCAATTTATAAAGTCTCTCACTGAATGTTGTTTTCCTGTAGAAATCACAAAATCATCTGGTTTTTCATTTTGTAAAATTAACCATTGAGCTTTAGCGTAATCTTTAGCGTGACCCCAATCCCTTTTAGCATCAAGATTACCAAGAAACAAAGTTTCTTGTAAACCAATTTTAATTCTTGATAGAGCTCTAGTAATTTTTCTTGTAACAAATGTTTCACCTCGTATTGGAGACTCATGATTAAAAAGGATTCCATTGCTTGCATGAATTCCATATGCCTCCCGATAATTTACAGTTATCCAGTACGCAAAAAGCTTTGAAACACCATATGGGCTTCGTGGATAAAATGGGGTTTTTTCATTTTGAGGTGTTTCTTGTACCAAACCATAAAGCTCTGAGGTTGAGGCCTGATAAAATTTGGTTTTTTTAGTTAAATCAAGAAATCTAATGGCTTCTAAAACTCTAAGACATCCAATTGCATCTGAATTAGCTGTATATTCTGGTTGTTCAAATGATACAGCAACATGACTTTGTGCAGCGAGATTGTATATTTCATCTGGCAAAACTTTCTTAATTATGTTGGTCAATGAACTTCCATCTGTCATGTCACCATAATGTAAAAAAAAATTTGTTTTTTTTTCGTTAGGATCCTTGTAAAGATGGTCAATTCTTTCTGTATTAAATGAAGAAGCTCTTCTTTTAATACCGTGAACTTCATAGCCTTTATCAAGTAAGAATTCTGCAAGATATGCACCGTCTTGTCCAGTAACACCAGTAATTAATGCCTTTTTCATCTTAATATAGTTAGATATTATAATTTATCATTTTTAATTTTAATTACTACAAGTTTAATATTTGAGACTTTGATTTTTTTTTATAAATCCTAATGGCAGACAATAAAGCATCATTAAATAATTGTTAAAAAAATTTCCATTAGGAATAAATGGCCAAATAGTAATTAATAAACAAGCTAAAAAACAAATATGTTGATTAGAATAGATTTTTTTCTTTTTAAAATAGGCATAATAAAAGTATTTGATAGATAAGAAAATTAAATAAATTAACAAGAAAAATAAAAAAGAAAAACCTATAACTCCTGTTTCAGCTAGCAATTGAATATAAAAATTATGAGGATGTGTCATACAGGAAGCCACCCCCTCTGCATAATTTGGATCACTACATTTTACTCTAAATAATTTAGGCCCATGACCAATTATCGGTCTGTCCTGAAACATATTTAGAGCAGTTTGATATAGTGATTGATGACCTTCAGTAAATATAACAAATTTTTTCTTCTTTTCGTTTTTAATAACATTTTTTTCAGATCTTTTTTCAACAACTTCAGATTTAGTTTCAAGACTTGTAGATTGATTTTCTGGTTCCGTTTTGGGTTTTTTTAAATTTTGTTGTTGTACTTTTGAAGTTTGATTATTATTTTTTTCAAACACTTCTTTTAAATACATATCTTTAACAACATTTTTTGTATATCTATTTACAAGTCTATCTCCTGTAATAATGTCGGTATTGATGATAAAAGCATAAAATATGGTAACATTTATGATTGAAAATAAAAAAATCCATTTTAATTTGATTCTTATAAATAAGAACATAAATAAAAAAGATAAATTAATGTAAAAAAAAGCAGCTCTTTCTCCACTAAGAAATACTGTGAAATAAGTAAAGCAGATAAATATTAAAAAAAAATATTTTTCTTTGTTAGTTTTGTTTACTTTAATAAAAAATAAGCCAATGATTAGTGGTAATAATCTCGATAAATAAGAACCTAAAATAAGCTCATCTCCAAAAAAAGAAGATATTCTGGTGGGATGATTATTAAGTTCAAAAGAATACTGAATGAGAGCATAAAAAATAAGAATGCTAAATGTTATTATCAATGTATAAAAAAAATATTTAAGTACATCTTTATCTTGATCAATTAAATAAGCGATTAAAATACAAAATATTCCTATACGAAAATAAAACAAAGAGCTTTCAAAACTAAGCAATATTTCATCTGACATGATTGATGAAAATATACAAAATACGCAAAAAGCTAAAAATAAATAGAAAAAATTATTTTTAAATACATAATATTTTTTATTTTTGAAAACATAAAACAAAAACCACAATGACAATGAGCTTAACAACAAATCTGGTAGAAAAGGACCTGTAACTAAGAGTGGAACAATTAAACAACACAAAAAAATTAAAATCTTATTTTGATTTAAATTTAAAAAATCAATATTTTTTATCTTGCCTAGCAAGTTTAATGAATACATATAACAAATAGATAATTAAACTTAAAACTACAGGAAGTACATATTTAATCACTTTGTGAAATTTTTCGTTAACAATTGTTTTCATAGGTCCATCTACAATCCAATTTCGATCTAAATCATTTTTCATACTTTTAAAAAAAGCTATATTTTCTTCCAACTGCATTCTTCTTGAATTATAAAGTGTCATAATTATTTGAATATTTTGTCTAAAAACATTATTTGCATCTATTGAAGCAAGCGTTGCTTTTTCAAAATCCCTAAATACTTCACGCACTCTTCGCTGATCCTTATTAATTGCTACAAGCATATCTCCTTGAAGTCTATTCATATCATCGGCAAAAGATCTTAATGAAGTCTTTTTAGTAAACTTAAAATATTCTATAAAAAATTCCTCGTTAGTCTCATCTTCAGGTAAAATTATTGAATACCTAAATTTCTTTCTCTCTCGTCGAACGGATAAATTATTTTCAGAAATATATTCTAACAAATTATATTTATCGTTATTAGTTTTTGCAAATTTTATTAAATTTTTTCTTGATTCAAAATTTGGCTCAAAATAAGTTTCAAAATAATTTACGTAAATTTTTTGATCTCTTACAATTATGTTATTTAAATCCATTGAGGCCAAATTATATAAAACTACTTGGGCCAAAGTGCTTTGATGTGGATATATATCGATATTTATTTTTCCTGGGTGTTGTAACTGAATATAGGTTTTACTTTTTTTAGGTACTAAAGTATCTAATAAAAAGCTTAATAACATTAATGGTATTAAGATATAAAAAAAAAATTTTTTGAAATTCCAGAGATTTATAAACAACTGTATTAAAGTTATCTCTTTATTGTTATTTGTATGGTTTAAATCTGACACAAAATGTTATTAGTATAAATATGGTTCTTAAGCAATAATAAAAATCTTTTTTAAACATAATCTTATTAAATTTTATTAATTTAGATATCTATTTTTATTTTTCCAAATTGAAAGTAAATACAGTCTGTAAATTTGACGTCCTGCAAAATTAGAAAAATATTTCTTATCTGTTAACATATTTTTTAACAATCGATCTACAATCTTTTTAACTTCTTTCTTATTCCATAACTTAGATTTATAGATTTCTTGAAAAAACCAAACCCAATTTTTTTCTAAAATAGTTGCAGCATTATAATTCCAGCTCATTTTACCTATCGCATCAGAGTCAAGTCCTAATTTATTTTTTAAAATTTTTCTTAAAATAAGTTTATTTTTAAGTTTCTTACGATCAAACAAAAATTTTTCTGGTATTTTTAAAAAGTACTTAGCCACATTTTCGTTTGCAAAAGGTAAAACTAGATTTGAGCCAGTACTATCAGCAAGATTTCGGACTTTTCTAATATGAAGCTCAGATGCAATAATAGGTGTTAATATACTTGTTTTAAAGTCAATTAAATCACGAGATTTTTTTAAAATACTTTTTTCTTTCCAGTAACTATATACATTTGAAGAGTTCCGAAAAATTTTTTTAGAGTCTGCAAAACTTAATCCACTCATTCCACACCATTCAGCTGGAGTTCTAATTAATGGTGATAATAAACTTTCAGATTTAATAATATAACGTAAAAAGGATAAATTATTAGTTATACGTGAAATTGGAAAAAATTTAAGGTCACGATTTGACGGTAATATCATCATATAACTATCATTACCCCCACCATCAATAATGTTGGAACCTTTAAGTTCGGGTAATTGATTTATATACAGTGGATATCCTAAAGTCACACCATCTGTACTGGGGAATGATGAATTGTTAAAATAATTTTCAATTTCTATTTTATGTTTATTTTCTAAATTATTTTTTTTATGAATTACTTTATGATTAAAACCTAGCTGTTTGGCTATTTTTTTTGATATTTCACTTTCATCAGCTTTGCCCTCAGCCTTGTGAGAAATTAAAGTAACGTTTTTTTGAAATCCTGCCTCTGCAAGGGCTAAAGCAACACTATTACTGTCTTTACCTGCGCTATGGAACAAAAAAGTTGGTTTAGATTTATCAATTCTATTAATAGCCGCTTCTGCAAGCATTTGTAAAATAAGATTTTCATCAGGCTTCATTTCACCTTCGGATAAACGATTATTATTAAAAAATGGAAAATTATGATCAAACTCAACACTAATCTTATTATTTATTGTCCAAACTTTTGCTTTGTCACCAATTCCAAGAATATAAATATCCTTATATGCTGTTTGAGGCGGAGGAACTACATTACTTTGTAATAAAAAAGATAAACCTTTATCACATATACTCAATGGTTTTGGAATACGTATATCATTTAATAATTCTTTAATCGACTTTGAATACAAAAAAATATTTAGTTCTTTAGACCAAAATATATATATTGGAAATTCTCCAGCTAAATCGGATTTAAGAGAAATGCTTTGCTGGTTTAGTAAATACTGATTAACCATTAATCATCAGATGAAATTTTTTTTGATCAAGTGGTTTTTAACACCATTGAAAATATTTTTAACAGTTTGATCATCTGCCAATATTGATTTTAGCATGTTTTGACTATATTTACCGTTTACCAAAAATTTCTCTATTACTGAATGATATGCTAAAATTTTGTTCTTATTTATATTATTTTTAATACTTAAGATTTCTTGCCAATTATCTCGCAAATTTTCAATTGTTTTTATTTTGTAAATCCCAACCATATCTTCATACCACGCTCTTCCAAAAATTAACGATGGAGTGCCCCTTATGACGCTTTCCCATCCTATTGTGCTTGAAATTGTTACTGTTGCTAAAGCTTTATCAATTAAATCAAAAGGATTATGATTTATATCTATAAACTTTACTCGGCTTGAAATATTCATAATATTTTTATAAAAATTAATACTTCTTCCTGATGCAGATTGAGAATAAATATTAAATTGATTTTTGTGTTCTTTAACAATTATGTCTATGTCCTTGTCTAAAAAACTATCAAGTAAATTTATAATTAACTCTTGATTTGTAAAAATTCCGCCTGTGGGTGTTGATGTTGCCTCAGGTTGATAATGAAGAGCTACAAAAATATATTTTTTACAAAAGTTTTTAGATGTTAAAGATTTGTATGAATTTTCTAAATTTTTTATGTAAGAAAAATTTTTATATCTCTCAAGCAAATATCTATATCTTGGTCCCTTTTTTTCATATGGCATTATATTTTCAAATATATGAGAACTTTTATGACTATCAAATAAACTGTCGTTTGTATAATTTCGTTTAATAATTCGTCTAAAAATATTTCTAATACTTTCTAAATAATAATTTTTTGATAGTTTTTTGTTTAAATTCTTCATGTAAAAAGGTTCAGAAAATTTATAATTACTTTCAACAAGACTAATTTTATCCAATATCTCTTTAGATGGAGTACCTGATATTTCTAAATTTTTTATTTCATTTTTAAAATAATTAGGAGTTTGGTCTATGTCATCAATAACAATTGAGGTTAAATTATTAAAAGAAGTTAATTCTTGAAACATAACAACTTCTAAATTTTTTATCTTTGCAGCTACATAGAGAACATAATCGAAAACCCTATGGGGAACATTTGGTGAGATAACAATATCAATTTTATAATGATCAAGAATTACAAGCCATCTTTTTAATAAATAATAAAAATAAGTTTGCCTGTCTGAATAGTTAAAACTATATCTGTTTAAATCTAATCTATCCATCATTTTGATGGCTATAACTTTTTCATAACTAACAGTTTTTAAAAGTTTCTCGTCTAATGGATATTTATAATCTAGTTCCGGAAAACCTTTTCCATTCCAAGCAGCTCTAATATTTTGAAAAAAACAATTTGGATATTTTTTTGAAACTTTTATATCACCATCATCCCAACTTATAAAATATTTAGGAATTATATTTAATTCATCAAGAAGCTTTTCTGAAACATCTAACCAAGGTTTTGTTATACAACAAGAATAAATTGCGTTGATTTTTTTTTTTAACATTTTAAATTTTAATATTAAAATATGTTTATAACATCATTATATTAAATTTCGGAAGCATTCTTACGAAAGAGATCGCTTGTCTCAATTAATTCCTCAAATGTCCCTTGATTTTTTAACTCACCTTTTTCCAGTAAAAAAATTACTTCACAGTTTTTTATAGTAGTTAGGCGATGAGCTATAATAATTATCGTTGTATCAGCTCTTAATTTATTTATAGCATCCATTATTAGTTTTTCAGTAAGATTATCCATAGCACTTGTAGCTTCGTCCAAGACTAAAACTTTAGGATTATGATAAAGGGCTCTAGCAATACCTAAACGTTGACGTTGTCCTCCTGATAACCTAATACCTCTTTCTCCTACTGTGGTTTTATAGCCTAAAGGTAACTCATTAATTATAAATTCGTGTAAATTTGCAGCTTTAGCAGCTCGTTCAATAGACTCATGGTTAATATCATTTGAATTTACTCCTAAAGCAATATTTGCTGTCACTGTATCGTCAGACAAATAAATATGTTGAGGAACATATCCAATAGATCTTTGCCATTCTTTTCTATTTTCATCATTTATAACTTTTCCATCAACTTCAAGTCTACCTTTTTGAGGCTCAAGAAGGCCTAATATAATATCCGCTGTAGTTGTTTTGCCACTACCTGTTGAACCCACTAAACCGACTGTAGTACAAGCTGCGATTTCAAGATTAATATTTTTTAAAGATGCCTGTTGTGTATTTGGATAATTAAAAAAAATATTTTTTAGACTAATAACTTTTTCTATTGGTAATGGATCAACACTTTTAAAAATTTTGTTTGGTTGATTATGTTTTAATTCATTATACAAATTATCTAATGCTGGACCAACAAAACGCAACTGCGTAACTGAATTATAAATTTTTTGTAAAGCAGGTAGAACCCTATAACCTGCAAAAGCATAAAGAGCTATTATAGGTAAAGCGTTAGTAAAAGTATTAGTCTTTGCTAAGTAATAAAGTATCACCAATATTATTCCTCCAAAACCTATGGCTTCAATCACGAATCTGGGCACTGTACTTAACACTTGAGCAGATGCTTGATGTTTTGCAAAAATTTTTGAAGTCTTTGCAAACCTACCAATATAAACATGCTCAAGTCCGCCTAATTTAACCTCTTTTCCAGCTCCAAAAGCCTCACTAACAGACGTAAAACGCAATTGATTAACTTTTAAACGTTCTTGTCCAATTATTTTAAGATAATTTTTGACAATTTTATAAATAAACCAATAGGCTAAACCAAAAGTAAAACTAATAAAAAGTGCCATAATAGGATCTACAATTACTAACAACATTAATATTGCTAATACCACTGCCCCGTTTGCTAGAAGTGAAATCATTGGTGTCAATGCTTGAAGTATAACTAAATTCACTTCTGAAAGTATGGTCTTTCCAAAATCAGCACTATGACGATTTAAAAACCAGCTATAAGGCTGGCTCAAATACCCTTGCATCAAACGTTTACCTATACTGTATTCACGCATTAACACAAAACGCAGTTGAGCATAAGTGGTTATTGCCTTAAATATCAAAGATATAACAAGAACGAAGAAAACTAAAATTCCTAATGCAATTATAAATTCATTAATATTATTTACTCCTAAAGTACTTGAATTTTCATACATAAATTTGAGTAAGAAATTATTTTCAATTATATCTGGATTAGTAAGTACAGTTATAAAAGGCATTATTGAAGCAACACCAATCATATCTAAAATAGCCATTACCAAAAGCATTACCATCAGAAGAACTGCTCTTCTACGTTCATGAGGTGACAAGAGAAAAATAATTTTTTTTAGAATACTCATATGTGCTAAAATATATTTGTTAATATAATACTATGCTTTTTCAAATTTATGAATTTTTTCTAAAAGAATATTTATGATGCTCACTTTTACTAATTTTTTTTATTTCATCCCCTAATATTTTCTCAGAGGAGCGAACATATTGAACCCAGGAAGGAAATTCATAATTAACATCTAGCGCTGTTTCGTCAAAATGAGCCCATTTGTTCGAACTAACTTTAATGTGTTTTTCTATTATTCTAGCTCCTAAAGCGACTGACATGGCTGCTGCGGTTTTTGTCAAATCATGAGAAGAATATCCGGGTATAATATTTTTATATTTTATAGATAAATTTTTTATAGTAGCTATCACACCTAAGTTAGCATCTAAAGGTACGGTTGGATATGATGAAACACAATGCATAAGGTATAATTTTTTATTATTTTTAAATAATTTCGCACATTTTAATAAATAACTTTGATCTGTCATTCCAGTAGAAACAACTATTTCACCCTTGTAATTATTTTTTATAAATTTTAAAAAATTTGTATCCTCTGAAATGGTTGACGGTATTTTTATTAAGTTTAGATTATATTTTTTTAATCTTTTAAAACTAGAAATATCTAGTACCGAAAAAAAAGGTTTAATTTTCAATTTTTTACATAAGTTAAATATTAAATCAATTTGCTCATTGCTTAATTCAAGTTGATTTCTGTAATCTCTAAAAGTTTTACCGTATGGAGATTTATACTCCTTATCGAGAGTTTTTTTAGGGTAAAAAGTTTCAACATCTCTCATCTGAAATTTAACATAATCTGCACCCGCTTTCTTTGCACCTAAAATTAAATCTATAATTTTTTTAGTTTCACCATGATGATTTGTTGTAATCTCAGCTACAATTTTTACTTTGAAATTTCTTTTTTTATTTTTTGAAATAACAACATTTTCTCTTGGGTCAATATCAGAATGTAAATCAAAACCTGCATGCATAATATGAATATTTTTATAAACTTCCTTTCTTTTAAAAAATAAATCTCTTTGACCAGAGATATCAATATGACTTTGAATTAAATTTCTTCTAATTTTATTTTTATAATCACCCTCAGGCAATGAAGTTCTGAAATCAAACCCAACAAATATAATTTGAATAGATTTATTTATCTTTTCTAAAGTTTTGTTAATATAATGAAGTAAAGGATCTATACTGTAACTTACAGAACCTATCTTAAAAACTCTAATTTCACTCTTATTTAACCCTATTATTTCATTTAACTTTATCAATTTTTTTTTTGATAGCTGATTAGGTATAATATTCTTATTTGTAAAATAAAAATCAATTTTATCTATTATCTCATTAGTATTAAAACCAATAATTAAGTTATTTCTTTGAACACTTTTAATATTCTTCAAAAATAAAGAGGTACTAAAACCCC
>MDTG01332531.1_pt1 | contig 21120 bp, 18 predicted proteins | sample 811421 | NCBI WGS metagenome assembly MDTG01 (sample SAMN05326645, study PRJNA326480) | marine metagenome | isolation source: seawater | place: Pacific Ocean: South East | collected 2011 | reverse complement strand
TTCAGCAAATAATTTGCTACTTCAGTGTCAATCCGATCTTTTTAATTTTGATGTAATACGTCCTAAAATATTAGAAACTACGGCTCTTGGAGCAGCCTATTTTGCAGGATTAGCTGTTGGGTATTGGAACTCTATTGATGAACTAAAAATGCAATGGTCCATTGATAAAAAGTTTAGCTCAAAGAAATCAGAAACAGAGGTGAAAAATCAACTTATCAAATGGCATAAAGCCCTTGATCGCACAAAACTCTGGTCTAAAGATTAATGCCTTGGTGTTTTGTTGTAAATTAAGCGATATGTTTTTTTAGAATTTTTGTTTGCCAAGGGGAAAATTCCAGAAGATCAGTTTTGGTATCAACATTAGTTTTTACTAGTTTGTATGATGCTTCTTCTAGAGGGTATTTCCATATAACTTCATGATTACTGAAATTATGAATGACAACAAACTCATCTTTATCATCCCACCGTCTGTAAGCATAAATCTTCTTATGATCATTGTCTAAACTTTCATAATCTCCATAGACTAATACAATATTTTCTTTTCTGAAAGAAATCATTTCTCGATAATAATTGAGGATGGATGAAGCTCTTTTCTCTTGTTCAAGAACATTAATCTTTACATAGTTTTCATTGACTTTAATCCAGGGGCTTCTCTCTGAAAAACCTCCAAAATTATCTGATGACCATTGAAAAGGAGTACGAGCATTATCTCTGCTTTGTCTGTGCACATTTTCTAAAAAAGCTTCCATATCTTTTCCTTTTTCTAAAGCATCTTTCCAGCTTCCCAAAGTTTCTACATCATTATAATCTTCAATGGTGGGAAAAGCTACATTAGTCATACCTATCTCATCCCCTTGATACATATAGACTGTTCCCCTGAGTGTTAGTAGAAGTGTTGCCAGTAGTTTTGCAGAGATTTCCCAGTACTCTTTATCATTTCCAAACCTTGAAACCATTCTGGAGAAATCATGATTTCCTAAATAAATACTGCCCCATCCCCCATCTTTTAAATGATGGTCCCAATCATTAAACACATTTTTAAAAGTAGGAAGTTCAATATCAATTGGGTCGTATTTCCCTTCCGGACCATTATGAATAAACATATGACCAAAGTGAAAGACCATATTCAGTTCGTTTCGGTCTTCATGCACATAAGAGATTCCATGATTCAAATCAATTCCAGGGCCTTCGCCAACAGTCATAACATCATACTTAGATAACACCTTTTTATTCATTTCCTGAATATAGGTATGAATATTCGGTCCATTGGCATAGATTTGAGTGATGGTTTTCTGAAAATTCTCAAAGGGTGAATCTGGTAAGTTGTCGAGTTTTGAAATTAGTGAAATTACATCCATTCGAAATCCATCAATTCCTTTTTGGAACCAAAAATCCATGATGTCATATAGCCCATTTCTAACCTTTGAATTTTCCCAATTTAAATCAGGTTGTTTTTTTGTAAAAAGATGCAAATAGTATTCATCCGTTTGCTCGTCATATTCCCAGGCACTTCCTCCAAAAAATGATTTCCAATTATTGGGTGGTCCTCCATTTTTACCAGGTCGCCAGTAATAATAATCCCGATAGGTATTGTTTTTAGAGGCTTTAGAGGATGTAAACCATTGATGCTCATCAGAGGTATGGTTAGCGACCAAATCCATAAGAAGTTTCATCCCACGATCATGGATTTCTTTGAGCAATTCATCAAAATCTTGTTCAGTTCCAAACTCCAACATGATCTTCCTATAATTTCGAATGTCATAACCATTATCATCATTAGGAGAGTCATATATCGGACAGAGCCATATTACATCAACACCCAAAGATTTTATATAGTCTAATTTTTGAATGATTCCCCGAAGGTCACCGATACCATTTCCTGAACTGTCGTAAAATGATCTGGGATAAATCTGATATACGATTGCTTCTTTCCACCAAGTGCTTTTCATAGATAAAATTAATATTGTTTCTTATTTCTGTTAAAATATAAAATAGGCACTCATCACTAATAAAGTAATTACAGTTCCTGCAATAGTCATATCTTATAAAGAGTATAAAGGTAAAATACATTTATTTTGGCAAACAAGTTCTAATATTTGAAAAAATAAATGAAATTCACCTATTCAAAACCAATACGAATGGTTAATTTTATAGAACGAATAGTAAGCAATACATCTATTGAAATGATTTTAGTGAAAAGGGTTGTTTTGTGTAAATAGTAAATGAATTATAGTGATTTAAAAATATCAACTACTCAAGCAGAAAAAATTTTGCTGGAGTTATACAAATTAAAAGGAACTGCATCGAACCTACCAGGTGAGTCAGATTTTAATTTTAAAATATCAATAAACAATTCAAACTGTTATATCTTAAAGGTTTCCAGACCCGACGAGGATAAAGAATCCTTAATCTTCCAGCATAAATTATTAGAATATCTAACTCTTTACAAAAACATTCTTGCACCGAAGGTAATATTAGATATTAATGGTAGTGGTGTCTCGGAATACAAAGATGCATCAGGAAATATTCGTAAAGTACGATTGTTGAGTTGGATAGAAGGAAGGCTTTGGAGTTGTATTAACCCACATTCTGATATTTTACGATTTGATTTAGGAAAAAAATGTGGAAATCTAACAAAAGTTCTTCAAAAATATGATCATCCAAAAGCTCACAGAGGTTTTGATTGGGACATAGCACAATCTTTATGGACAACGAATCATTTGAAACTATTTAGTAAGAAAGAAAAAAAGATTGTCTCTTATTTTCAATTGCTTTTCAAAGCTCAATTTAATGAGTATCAATCACTGCGAAAAACTGTTGTTCATAATGATATCAATGATAACAACATTATTGTTTCTGATAACATTTTAAATCCAACTGTAACCGCTTTTATCGATTACGGAGACGCTATCTATACTCAGTCAATTAATGATCTTGCCGTTGCTTGCGCTTATGCAATAATGCATCAAAATGATCCTTTAGAAGCCTCACTAGCCCTAGTAAAAGGCTATCATGCTAGCTTTCCATTGGAGGAAGAAGAGTTATGTCATTTGTATTCTTGTATTGCCATGAGACTAGTTGTTTCTGTAACAAAATCTGCCATTAATAAAGACAAAGAGCCTAACAACAAATATTTATTAATTAGCGAAAAACCTGCTTGGGAGGTTTTGAGTAAATGGATGTTAGTTTGTCCAGATTTTGCTTATTATTCTTTCAGAAATGCATGTGGTTTTAGTGCACACCCTGATGAGGAAAAGTTAAAAAAATGGGCTTCAAATCAAAATTTTTCGTTAGTAGATTTATTTCCCTCAATAGCAAAAAATGAGATTGAGTTGCTAGACTTAAGTGTTTCCAGTTCTTGGATTGGAAATCAAAATGATTTTAACAACATCGATTTTTTTCAATTTAAACTGGATGAAATTCAAAAAGAATATCCCAATAAGGTAATCTCTGGTGGGTATCTTGAGCCCAGGCCCTTATATACCTCAACTACTTATGATACAACCGGAAATTATGGAAGAGAAAGCAGGACTATTCATCTTGGTATTGACTTCTGGCTTCCTAATAAAACAGCTGTTCATGCCTTAATGGATGGTGAGATCATGATTGCAGTAAACGATGTTGGCAACAAAGAATACGGCGGATTGGTTATTTTAAAACATCAAAAAGATGCCCTTAATTTTTATTCGTTATATGGTCATTTAAATCCTGAAACTATCGAGCATTATAAGGTTGGAAATCGGATTGGTGAGGGAGATAAAATTGGTGAATTAGGTGATCGGACTGTCAACGGAAATTGGGCACCTCACCTCCATTTTCAACTCATGCTATCACTACTAGACTATACAAATGATTTTCCTGGTGTTGCCTACCCCAATCAGATAGATGTTTGGAAAAGTATTTGTCCAGATCCAAATTTACTATTCAAGATAAAAGCACTTCAGACAAAGACAAATCCTTCCAATCAAGAACTGATTCGCTATAGAAAACAACACTTAGGAAAAAGCTTGAGTCTACAATACCAAACTCCAATCCATGTGGTACGGGGTGATGGTGCTTTCTTGCTAGACCAACAAGCCAACAAATACTTAGACACCGTTAATAATGTAGCTCATGTTGGACACGAACACCCAACGGTTGTAAAAACTGCTCAACGTCAAATCGCTCTTTTGAATACAAATTCAAGATACCTTCATGAAAACATGAATCTTTGTACAAAAGAAATCTTAGATACTTTACCTCCTGAATTAAGCGTTGTTCATTTTGTAAACTCGGGGAGCGAAGCCAATGAATTGGCAATAAGAATGGTAAAAGCTGTAACAGGAGAACATCATATCATCGCATCAGAGATGGGGTATCACGGAAATAGCAATATTTGTGTTGCTATTTCTTCCTATAAATTTGATGGAAAAGGTGGAAAAGGAGCACCCGATAATACTCATATTTTTCCTTTACCAGATACCTTTAGAGGAAAATATAGAGGTGAAAACACGGGAGTAAAATACGCAGCTGAAGTTGAAAAATGCATTCGTGAGATTCATAAAAAAGGGGTAGGTGTCGGTGCGATTATTGTAGAACCTATTATCAGTTGTGGTGGACAAATAGAATTACCCAAGAACTTTTTATCTGAAGCTTACAAAGCTGTTAGAAATGTTGGGGGTTTGTGTATTTCTGATGAAGTTCAAGTAGGTTGTGGAAGACTTGGAAAATATTTTTGGGGATTTCAATTACACAATGTCATTCCTGATATCATTACCATTGGAAAACCCTTGGGGAACGGGCACCCTTTGGCGGCTGTTGTTTGTACCCAAGAAGTTGCTGATCGTTTTGCAAATGGAATGGAATACTTCAATACTTTTGGTGGAAACCCTGTTTCTTGCGCCATTGGTACCGCAGTATTACAAACTGTACATAAAGAAAAATTACAAGAAAATGCTTTAAAAGTTGGGACTTATCTCAAAGAACAACTCAAGAAATTAGCAAAAGATTTCTCTATCATTGGAAACGTTAGAGGACAAGGACTTTTTTTAGGGATTGAGTTAGTGGATGCACAAAAAAATCCGTTGCCAGATCAAACCAATTATTTAATCAACAGAATGAAAGAACACAAAATATTAATGAGTGCTGACGGTCCTGATAAAAATGTGATAAAAATTAAACCTCCCATGGTGTTTTCGAAAGAAAATTCGAAAGAACTTCTAAAATACCTTCGAAAGATTCTTGATGAAGATTCTATGAAGCCAACCCTTAAAAACTTCTCTCAACTCTAAAATTTTCTAAATTAAGTGAAGGTTTCTGATTAGAGATGATTTCTGTAACCATTTTTCCAGTAGCTGGCCCCAAACTCCATCCCATCATTGCATGACCTGTTGCGATGGTTAAATTATTATATTTTGATGTTCTACCAATATAAGGTAGTCCATCAGGAGATACGGGACGCAACCCACATTGGGCAGCTTCTTTCTCTTGATTAGTAATCTGCAAACCATCATAATATTTTGAAGCTGATTTGGCAATAGCATTGACTCGAACCGGATTGATCTTGTGGTTGATATCGTTGATTTCCATTGTCCCAGCAAAACGAGTGAAACCAGTCATTGGCGTAACCGCAACTTTGGCTTCCATCAAAATTGTAGGAATGGTAATGTTGGTTGTTCTTGGAACATTAATTCGATACCCTTTTCCTGCTTGTAACAGTATTTTTATGCCTAATTTTTTTGTCAGTTTTGAGGACCAGCTCCCAGCTGCTACCACAAATTCATCCGCCAAAATTTCTCTTTTGTCAGTAGTTAATTTTGTGATTACATTCTTAGAAAAAATAAGATCTTTCACCTCCTCTTCTGCAAGAATTTTCACTTCCTTTGATTGCAAATATGAAAGCATATTTTTCATAAAAATTGTAGGAGTCATATGAGCATCTGAATGATAATATACCGCTCCTTTGATATTCAAATTAGCCTTTGGTTCTAACTTTGAAACGTCGCTTGCAGATAAATTTTCAACTTTCAAACCAAGTTTAATCGCTTTTTGACCAACTTTCCATTCTTGCTCACCTGCTTTTTCACTTTTATAGGCCATTAACAAGCCCTTATGCTCGTGATGAAAGTCAAAATCGTTCAAATCTTTCATCTCTTGATATAGGGACCTACTCAAAATATTAATGTCTTTTATTACGGGGATAGATTGCGCAACTTTCTTTTTATTTGCAGATCGTTTAAAGGCCAACGCCCATTTTATAAAATCAAGATTTAATCTTGGTTTTACATAAAACGGACTCGTTGGATTTAACATCCATTTGAGTCCTTTGGTAATCATTCCTGGAGCTGCCAATGAAATAATATGACTAGGAGTAATGTATCCCGCGTTGACATAGGAAGCTCCAAAAGAAAAATTGGATTGATCAACCACTGTCACTTCGTGACCTTCCTTTTGAAGATAATAAGCAGTACATAATCCTGCAATTCCCCCACCAATAACAACTACTTTTTTTGACATTTTTTTAATTAAATAACAGAAAACCCATGAGCATAAGGATCATCTTTTTCGTCAATAATGATAGTATTGTATCCATATATTTTTGCCCATCCTTTGATGCTAGGAATGATCGCTGGAAAGTTTCCTACCAATGTTTCTTCCTCGATACATCCAACAAAAGTACTTCCTATAAAACTTTCGTGCACAAAGGGCTCTCCTTTTTTCAATTTTCCTTTACTATATAACTGCGCCAAACGAGCAGAAGTTCCTGTTCCACAAGGCGATCTATCAATTGCTTTTTTCCCATAAAAAACCGCATTTCTACCATGAGAATTTTGATCAATAGGGTCTCCAGTCCATAATAAATGTGTGACATCTCGAATGCTATCGTCCTCTGGATGAATAAATTGATTGGCAAAAGTTTTATTAATCTTATCTCTTAGTACTTGTGAATATTGAACAATCTGATTGGCAGTAAAATCTTGAATTCCAGAAAAGTTTTTTTGAGGATCTATGATGGCATAAAAATTACCACCATAAGCAACATCAAAAATTATTTCCCCTAAATCTGGGCAATCAATAATCAATCCTTCGGCTGCCAAATAACTCTTTACATTGTTTATTTTTACCCAATCTACCTTATTTTTTGTTTGTTGGTATTCTATTTCTACCAGTCCTGCAGGGGCTTCCATTCTAATTTTTCCAGGAGTTTTTGGAAGAATCAAACCTTCCTCAATGGCGATGGTGATAGTTCCAATAGTTCCATGTCCACACATAGGCAAGGCACCAGAGGTTTCTATAAATAAAATTGCAAAATCATTTTCAGGTTGATGAGGTGGATATAAAAAAGAGCCACTCATCATGTCATGACCTCTTGGTTCGAACATTAAACCCGTTCGAATCCAATCGTATTCTTTGATAAAATGTTGTCTTTTTTCACTCATATTTTTTCCAACTAATGGAGGATGACCGCTCTTGACAACTCTAACTGGATTACCGCAGGTATGTCCATCGATACAAACAAAAGTCGAGCTACTCATTGAGTGTTTTTTTGATATGTGCATTGATTCTTGATTCTAAAATTGACAAGGTAACCGTTCCTTGATTCAATATTACTTCATGAAACTCTCGAATGTCAAATTTGGATTTCAATTGAGACATTGCTTTTTCCCGAAGCTGTCTAATTTTTAACTCTCCGATTTTATAGGACAATGCTTGTCCTGGCCAAGAGATATACCGATCTGTTTCTGTTTGAATTTCGTGAAAAGAAAGTGCTGTATTCTCACTCATAAAATCAACCACTTGTTGTCTAGACCATCCTTTGGCATGAATTCCCGTATCTACCACCAATCGACAGGCTCTCCACATTTCGTAGGTTAATTTTCCAAAATGCTCATAAGGAGTTGTATACATTCCCATTTCTTCAGCTAAAAATTCAGCATATAATCCCCAACCTTCACCATAAGCAGATAAATATAGGTCTTTTCTAAATTGTGGAATGCTATCACCCAATTCATTGTTTAACGATCCTTGCAGATGATGCCCTGGAACAGCTTCATGAACAGTTAGTGAAGGAATGGTATATAGAGTTCTGCTTGGAAGATTATAGGTATTGACCCAATAATACCCTGGGCTAGTACTATTTTTTGAGGTCCCAACATATCTTCCACCGGTATATTTAGGTGCAATCGCCTCGGGAACAGGTGCTACTCCATAAGGTTTTCTCGGTAAGGTTTTAAAAAACTTTGGTAATTGAGCATCTGCTCTTTTTGCAATATCTCTCGCTATCATCAGTAATTCTCTTGGTGTTTTTGCATAGAATTGGGGATCAGTTCTCAAAAAACTCAAGAACTCAGAAAAATCTCCTTGAAAGTTCAATTCCTGAATGATTTTTTTCATTTCAGCCTTTATTCTTGCAACTTCTTTTAAGCCTATTTGATGAATATCCTCAGCAGTATATAAGGTACTTGTTGTATAAAAATTAATCCTATTTTGATAATATTCTTTCCCTTGAGGAGTTTCAGAAATTCCAATAGAGTGTCTTGTTTTGGGAATATACTCTGTTTCAAAAAAAGTCTTTATTCTTCTAAATTGTGGAACGACATGGTCCTCTATAGCTATTTTTGCAGCTGATAAAAGAGAATCTTTTTGTCTAGGCGTGAATCGATCTGGTAAATTTTTAAAAGGTTGATAAAAAGAGCTCTCCAAATAATTATCTACAATATGGTCATCATAAGTAGATTCATAACCTTTAAAAATAACTTTAGGCTGTGAAACACCTTTTTTCAATCCTTCCCTTAAATTGATAAAATGTTGATCTACAAAAACAGGAATGGTATTGAGTTTATTTAAGTATGTTTTTGCCTGCTCAAAGCTATTGATTGGTTTAATATGATAATTCAAATTGCTATGAAAGCCAGCATCTGATAAAAGCGGATTTAAAAATCGTTCAAATGTGTAATAATCAATTTTATCTTGGAGAACAAATTTTAAAAGTTTTGCTGAAATTTGCTCGGTTTCAGAAAGTTCATTCATCTCAATACAATCAAAATATTGAAGTTGATTTGCTGCATATTCGGCCTCTGATTGATAATATTCTCTGGTGAAAAGCCCCAAAGGATATTCTTCACTATCATAAGATTCTCTCTCTTGGTGAGATCTTATCAAGTTCTCTAATTCTTCTGTACTTGATTGATTGCAATTTTTATTCCCATTTTGGCAGGATATAAAAATAAATAAAGCTACTAAGAGGGCTTTATGTAGTCTCATAACTTATATTTTTTCTTTTGTTCTTCGCCCATCAATTGATCTAACTATATGCAAGGGATTATCATTTTTTAATTCGTCTGGCAATAGCTGATTGGGCCAATTTTGAAAACTAAACGGACGAACCCAACGATTGATAGAATCAACTCCAACAGCAGTAAAACGACTATCTGTTGAAGAGGGATATGGTCCTCCGTGCACCATGGATGGACAAACTTCTACTCCTGTAGGAACTCCGTTATAAATAATTCTTCCCACTCTTAGTTGCAATGCAGCTATGATATCAGAATACACAGAAATTTCAGTTTGTTCAGCGATGATAGTTCCAGTCAATTGTCCCTCCAATTGACTGATAATTTTCTTTAGTTGTTTCGCATCATCACATTGAACTACGAGTGAAAAAGGTCCAAATACTTCTTGATGTAAGGTTGGATTTTCTAAAAAAGTTTTTCCTTCTACTGTGGTAATTACTTGCTGTGCATGATGCATCCTCAATTCTCCTTCATACTCAGAAACAATCTCAATATCTGACTGAGATATTAATGTATTTTTATTCTTTTTATAAGCATTATGTATGTTTGGATGCAACATCACTGAAGGGTGAATTTTTACAATTTCACGACCTATATTTTGAATAAAATGTTGCAGGTTTTCACCTTTAATTCCAATTATCAGTCCAGGATTTGTACAAAATTGACCTGTCCCCAGAGTGATGGAACCGGCATAGGTTTTTGCCAATGATTCTTGTCGATTTTTGAGTGCCTGAGGAAGTATAATCACAGGATTGATACTCCCCATTTCAGCAAAAACAGGAATTGGTTCTTCTCTCTTTGCTGCTAAATCTAACAAAGCTCTACCTCCTTTGATACTTCCAGTAAATCCAACGGCTTTGACCTGAGGGTGATTTACCAAGGCAACCCCTACCTCTATTCCACTACTATTGAGATTTGAAAAAACGCCATTTGGCATTCCTGTTTTTTTTGCTGCTTTGATAATTGCAAAAGAAACCAACTCTCCAGTGCCCGCATGCATGGGGTGAGATTTAACAATAACTGGACATCCTGCAGCCAAAGCAGCAGCAGTATCTCCTCCTGCTGTTGAATATGCCAATGGAAAATTACTTGCACCAAAAACTACCACAGGCCCCAAGGGAATCAACATTTTACGAAGGTCCGCTTTTGGTAATGGAGTTCTTTCTGGAATTGCTGTATCTATAGTCGCATTTACCCATGAGCCCTCTGCGACCAAATCAGCAAAAATTCGCAATTGAAATACTGTTCTACCTCTTTCTCCTTTGGCTCTTCCCTCTGAAAGCCCTGTTTCAGAGCAATAAACTTGAATTAATGCATCGTCGAGGGCTAAAATTTCATCAGCAATTGCATTTAAAAATATTGCCTTTTCTTTTCCAGAAATCATTCGAAACTTGTTGAATGCTTCTGATGCTAACTGAACGGCTTCGTTGATTTCTTCATTGGAAGCCTCATTAAAAATGGTCTGATTTTCACTATTCAATAAAGGGTTAAAAGTTGTAAATGTTTTGTTACCCTTGCTTGATAATGAATTTCCTATATAATTTTTTCCTGTAATCATGCTTATAGGTTTTTATATCTTGGTAAAGTGGGTCTATTGTTTAACCCTTTTTCAATAATTTGGACGACCTTTTTGCGCTCATCTCCTACTAAAGGTAATCTTGGAGCTCGAACATTTTCTGTACCTATTCCTGTATAAACCTCTGCCAATTTGATATTCTGAACTAATTTAGGATGAATATCTAATTCTAACAAAGGTAAAAACCATCTATAAATTTCTATAGCTTCTTGAATTCTCCCAGCTTTTTGAAGTTCATAAATTGCAACAGTTTCTCTTGGGAAAGCACAAACTAATCCTGCAATCCAACCCTCTGCCCCCATCAACAAACTCTCCAAGGCTAGGGTATCTACTCCTGTCATAATTTTTAATCGATCTCCAAACCTATTTTTAATTCGTGTTATGTTGGAGATATCTCTTGTGGATTCTTTTACTGCTTCAATATTTTTACATACCAGTAATTCTTCAAACATATCTAAAGTCACTTCAATCTTGTAATCTACTGGGTTATTATATACCATAATAGGTAACGAAGTGCTGTTGGCAACCGCTTTAAAATATGCAACAGTTTCTCTATCTCCTGCCTTGTATCTCATGGGTGGTAACATCATTAATCCTTGTGCACCATCTTCTTCAGCTTTATGAGCCGCTAGAATAGCCCTTTTGGTAGATTGTTCAGCAATATTCATCATTACTGGAACTTTTCCCTCTACAATAGAAACAGTCACTTTTGTAAGTTCTCTCTTTTCTTCATCTAATAATGTGCTAGCTTCGCCTAAAGTTCCTCCTAAAACAATTCCATGAACTCCAGCATCTAGCTGTGCTTGGATATTTTTCTCAAACATCAACAGATCTAATTGATCATTATCTGTGAACTTTGTTGTAACTGCAGGCATAATACCTTTCCATTCTATACTCATGATTAAAATATTTTAGTTTTCTAAATTATTTAAAAAATCTTTTAAAATCTCCAAACTTTCCTCTGGGTTTTCTTCCATAGGAACATGCCCTGAATTTTTCAAGACTTTTAATTGAGAATTTTTCATCAAACTGTCCATTTTCTTTCCATTATTTAGTGGAATCCAATTGTCTTTTGCTCCCCAAATTAATAAGGTAGGGTTAGAAATGTTCTTGAGTCTCTCTAAATTAGTCTTAATACCTGACTTAAAATCAGTTTTAGCTCTTTCTATAAAAGCATGTCTATTCCCTTTTCTTAGTGTCATTTTATGATACCGAGTAATCAAATCATCTGTGATTTTAGAATCATCTGCATATACTTCTTTAAGGTTCTTTTTAATAAAAAATCTTGGGGTTATATGTAATAAAAGTGAGTTTAAAACTGGTGTTTTTGCCATCTTAAAAATAGTGGGTTGGGCTTTGTTAGTCGGTAAACCACTTGGATCAACCAAAATCAATTTTAACACTTTATTTGGGTGTTCTGCGGTGTAGTTCCATGCGATGTTTCCACCTAATGAATTTCCACCAAGATAAAAGCTGTCTAGCTTTAATTGATCTACAAATTTATGTAAGAAGTTGGTGTATGATTGTATAGAATAGTCTCCTGTTTTGTTGGGTCCTGTAAGACCAAAAGCAGGTAAGTCCATTCTTATGACCCTATATTTTTTTATTAATTCTTTGGTCCAGTCGTCCCAGGTGTGAAGAGATGCTCCTGTTCCGTGGATTAAAACAATAGGAACTCCTTTCCCTTCATCTCTAAAATGAACTTGCATTCCATCAACTTCAATAAATTTTGATTGTTCATTGGCATAGATTCTCTTCAACTCATCAACAGGAATATCTGAATAGTATCCAACAAAAATTAGAATTAATAAAACGAGAGAAAACAGATAAGCTATCTTTCTTTTTATTGTCATTTTTAAGACTTTAAAATTTCGTATAAAGTAGGCTTACTTGGCGATGCATCATTTTCAAAAGGTGCCACCATTAAGTTTAAGAAATAGGTTCCGTCTTTAACTTTGTTGGGAACATAAATTAACTCGGTTATTGTGGCATCCAATCGTAATTTTCCTGAAGTATTCCAAAAGGCATTATGAGCCAATAATTTACCTTCATCTTTTTCTTTATCTACTGAAGGCACATCAATTAAAAAATGTTTAATTTTTTTCTCTCTTAAATAGATAGCTGTCTCTTCCAGAATATAGGTTGGGTTGGTATTAGAATAATTTGTTGACTTTTTATCAGGTAGATTGGGAAGTGTACGAATAATTATAGCATCTCTTTTCTTGTTTCCTAAAGCATATTGGAGTTGTTTTTTGGTAATCACAAAATCATTCTCTATTGCCTTAGGTGGAATCGTAACAACCTCTGCTAAAAAGAAAAACTGGTTCAATTCTTTATGTATTGAATATACTTTCTCAGAAATATGACCAACGGTTTCTGTATGAGTACAATGAGAGTGTGGATTAAAATGAATATTGTTAAAATTAACATCCCCTCCTTCTTTTACACTGCCAACCCAATCCTTTGTTCGTATCGGAAGAATCTTTGGAGGTTCTAAATACCAGGCGTTTACATTTCTTTTTCCATATTGTAATGCAATTGAAATATCAATAGGTTTTGATAAATCAATTTGATGTTTTTTAGAGTTATATTCTATGGTCGCTATCACGTTAAATTTAATTTAAAAAGGTCAGATGCAATTCCATCTGAAAAGAATTTTCCTTTTTGGGTAGTTCTCAAAATTCCATCATCAATATACAATAAATGCTCCAATATATATTTCTCTGCTTGTTGTTGTAAGTAATTTACATAGTTCTTTCCAAACTTTTGTTCTACTTCTTTGTATGAAACCCCCCAAATAGTGCGTAAACCAGTCATTATATATTCATTATATCGATCGGTTTTTGATAAAATTTCTCTTTCTATTGGTAATTGATTGTTATGTAAAGCATTTATATATTTTAAGTTATTTTTCACATTCCAACTCCGCTGTTTGCCATCAAAAGAATGAGCAGAGGGTCCAATTCCTAAATACATTTTTCCTTGCCAATAGGAAGAATTATTTTTACTAAAGAATCCTTTTTTTCCAAAATTTGATAGCTCATAGTGAATATAATCATACTTTGTTAATTCATCAATTAATATATGAAATTGTTCTTGGGCCTTTTGATCATCTACATCTTCAATAATCCCTTTTTTTATAAAGGATTCCAGAGCAGTTTTTGGTTCAACAGTAAGGGCATAAGAAGATATATGAGGAATGTTAAAGGACAAGGCGGTTTGAATATTTTGTTTCCATAGTCGATTTGACAATCCAGGTATTCCATAAATCAAATCTAAAGATATATTTTCAAAATATCTAGTAGCCAACTCCAGACATGCTTTGGATTCTTGAGCATTATGTGTTCTATTCATCATTTTTAAATCTTGATCTAAGAAAGATTGAATTCCAATACTCAAACGATTGATACCGCTTGCCTCGATCTCTTGAAGCTTTTCCTCATTTAAATCATCTGGATTTGCCTCTAAGGTGATCTCAGGAGTTGCCACTACAGTATGGTTTTTATAAATTGCCTGAATGATTGCAACTATTTCTGATTGAGTTAAAAGACTTGGTGTTCCTCCTCCAAAATAAATAGTTTCTATGATTTCATTATTCAACTCGTTCTTCCTCAATTCGATTTCGTAAATAAGATTTTTAATCAATTCATCTTTCTTTTTTAAGGAAGTAGAAAAATGAAAATCACAATAAAAACATGCTTGCTTACAAAAAGGAATATGAATATAAATACCGCTCAATTTCAGTGACTTAATTATATATGCTAATCGATTTTATTGGGATTTTGTTTAACAAAGGCTCCCCAACCTGAATAATTTTTTCCTTTAGATATGTTTCCTGAATTGTAAAAATGACAAACTGCTGCTGCTAAACCATCCGTTGCATCTAAATTTTTAGGAAGGGATTTTAAATTTAGCAATGATTTTAACATGAAAGCAACCTGTTCTTTACTCGCATTACCATTTCCAGTAATGGCCATTTTAATTTTCTTTGGTAAATATTCTGTAATAGGAATTTCTCTAGACAAACCAGCAGCCATTGCAACACCTTGTGAACGACCCAACTTTAACATGGATTGTACATTTTTACCAAAAAAAGGAGCTTCAATAGCAATTTCATCTGGATTATATGTATCTATCAGTTCAAGAGTTCTTTCAAAAATGAGTTTTAGTTTTAGATAATGATCATCATACTTTTTCAGTAACAATTCATTCATTTGTATGAACTCCATTTTTTTTCCAATAATCTTTATAAGTCCAAAGCCCATAATTGTGGTTCCCGGATCGATTCCTAAAATAATTTTTTCAGTTTTCAAATGTTCGTTATTTATGTAGGTAATTATACATCTTATTACAAATCTAATCAATTCTTATGGCTTGTCTTCATTTATTTAATCAGGAGACTTTATTGATAACTTGACAAGAAAAAATGACAATTTAGAAATTATTAGTTTTTACTAAAAAAAGCCATTTTTTCACTATTTTTAATCAAAATAAGCCATTTTTTGATCATTTTAAGCATTTTTTGACTATTTTTTAAAATAAATAAATAAACTATTTTAATAAAAAAATGAAAAAAAATTGAGTATCCCTGCCTACAAAAAAGATAAATTCATTCTTATTAATAACATCATTACGACAAAGAATTAGAAATAAATAAATTATAGAAAAGTGACCTAATCAAAAAAACTCGCTATGATATTTTCAGCTTGATACCAAAGAAATAAAGCCAATAGTAAAAGAACAAGTAAGAGGAGTCCTTTTTTAGGATTAGATTTTCTTCGTTTTCCAAATTTTCTTTGAAATTTCATCGGATTTTTTTTGAAAATACTAAGATAAAAATTATGCTTTAATAAAAAATTATTTGCCTCTATAATATAAGACATAAAAATACTTCTATATAACAAGAGTATGTTCTATCAAATAAGAGGTTTTTTTCTAGCTCTTAACATTTCACGTTTTCCCTTAGGGCCAACTAATCTCTCGACTGTAAACCCAGCAGACAACATAGCTCTTCTTACGCTACCCTTTGCTGAATAGGTAACTAATATTCCTTCAAATTTTAGAGCCTTGAACATTTTTATGAACATTTCTTCAGTCCATAATTTTGGTTGTACACGAGCACCGAATGCATCAAAATAAATCAAATCAAATATCCCTTCATCCTCTATTTCACTAAAAAATTGCTTTCTTTTTAACAAAGAAAAATTTGGCGCAATTTGATGTTTTTCATCCCAAGAACAAGCATGGAATGTTTTAAAAATTTCTGAAGAATGACTTGCATTTAACTGTGATACATAATTTAATTTCTCTATTTCTTCTTTTGAAACAGGATACGCATCAACTCCAACATAGTCAATAAACAAATTATTATTTTGAGCTTCTAAAAAAGTAATAAAGCTATTTAACCCAGTACCAAAACCTACTTCTAAAATAGATGTTTTATGCGTTGGTATTGCTTCTAATCCTTTTTTTATAAAAACATGATATGCCTCTTGAATAGCCCCATGAATAGAATGGTACTGTTCATTCCATTCGGGTATTTGAATGGTTGTTGACCCATCTGATGTTTGAATGATTTCTCGCTTCAAAGTAATTATTATTAATTACTTCTTTATCAAAACCCCATTAGCTTCAAAAGCGAATTCTATCTTTGGTTCTGTAATCTCAGCAATTTCTTCCATAGATTTACCTGCATCTTCTGCATAATGCTTTAAATCTGCAACAGAAACTTTATTGACAAATGCTTTTCCTTCTACAATGACTTCTTTTCCGCTCGCATCTAATGGTACAAAAAATCCGTAATCTTTGAATCTAACCATAATGTTTTCATCATTAGCTCCACTAGGAAGGGTCATCCAACAACCTTTTTTAGAACAAACGTCCAAGATACTTGAAGAAAATTTTAAATTAATCGTATCCGTAGATTTTAATAATTTATAGCTATCGAGTGCCTCTTGAGAGGATAGATAATCAGTATCTGATATTACATCTCCAAATGAATTATACCCCAGATGAGTAGCCTGTGTAACTTCTTTATGTTTTTTGTTGGTATTGCAAGAAACCATAGATAAAGACAAAACCAATATAATTACTAAATTTTTCATATCGTATATTTTAATTATTTTAAAACAAAGATAATTGATAATTATCATATCTACAGGTTCTTTTTTACCATAAAAACAAACTAATTTGTTTATTTTTGCAGATGAGGAACACTAAATTACTATGGCAATAGATATAAAAATTCAAGCTATAAAAAATTCTAAAATTGGTGCTGTAGATTTCAATAATTTATCTTTTGGAAAAGTGTTTTCAGATCATGTTTTTCAATGCGATTTTATTAACGGGAATTGGCAAAACCCAACTATCAAACCCAATGAACCGATTCTATTAAATCCAGCAGCTAAAATTTTTCATTATGGTCAATCTATTTTTGAAGGAATGAAAGCATACAAGGATGAAAGTGGAAATGTTTTTTTGTTTAGACCCTCGGAAAATTGTAGACGACTAAATATTTCTGCAAATCGTTTAATGATGCCAGAAATTCCTGAGGAGCTTTTTATACAGGGTATAGAAAATTTACTAAAAATTGACAATGATTGGATCCCCTCTGCAGATGGGAGTTCTTTATATATTCGTCCTTTTATGTTTGCCTCTAGTGACGGACTTCGTGCTTCTCCTTCAGATTCCTACACGTTTATAATTACAACAGCGCCCTCTGGGGCTTATTTCTCTGAGAAAATAAAGGTATTAATTGAGGAAAAATATGCGAGAGCAGCAAATGGTGGTGTAGGATATGCAAAAGCGGGAGGTAATTATGCAGCACAATTTTACCCTACCCAATTAGCGATAGAAAAAGGATATGACCAAGTTATATGGACAAATGATAATTCTCATGAATTTATTGAAGAAGCTGGAGCTATGAATATTTTTATACGCATTGGAGATGTTTTAATCACAAGTCCTACAAATGATCGAATTTTAGATGGAATCACAAGAAAAAGTATCCTACAAATCGCTCAAGACAACAATATATATGTAGAGGTTCGAAAAATTTCTGTAAATGAAGTTATTCAAGCAGCCAAACAAGGGCACTTAAAAGAAATGTTTGGTTCCGGAACTGCGGCTGTAATTTCACCTATCTCTAGTTTTGGTTATCAAGGAACTGAGTATGAATTACCTGAAATTTTTGAAACATATGCTTCTTTCCTAAAAAAGAAAATTACAGATATTCAAACTAATAAATCTAAAGATCCATACGGTTGGAGAGTAAAAGTCTAAATTTTGAAAAATACATTCTTTTTAGCAATCATTATCATTTTTATAATGGGATGCAACACAAATGATTTAAAAAAAGAAAAATCAAATCAGTATTCTCAGTATATTACAATTTTAGGAACTGCACAAGATGGAGGGTTTCCTCATATTGGCTGTCAAAAAGAATGTTGTGATAACTATTATGATGGAATTCTTCCGAAACAGAAAGTAGTTTCTTTGGGTTTAATTGATAAAGAATCTAATCTAAAATTTTTATTTGAAGCCACTCCTGATATTTCTACACAATTAGCCGACTTAGAAAAAAACCATTTAAAAACAAGTTCGATTATAGATGGTGTTTTTATCACACATGCTCATATGGGACATTATGCTGGTTTGCTATATTTTGGAATAGAGGCTCTGGGAAAAAAGGATATTCCTGTGTATGTTATGCCAAAAATGAAAGAATTCCTTTTAAACAATGGTCCTTGGAATCAATTGATTGATTTGCAAAACATTGTATGTTCAGACTTGCAAAAAGACAGTACCATTGTTGTGAGTAATTCATTAAAAGTGACTCCTTTTATTGTCCCTCATAGAGATGAATTTTCTGAAACTGTTGGCTATAAGATAGAAGGAAAAAACAAATCTTCTTTATTTATTCCCGATATTAATAAATGGAACTTATGGGATAAAAATATTGTAGAAGAAGTAACTAAAGTAGATTATGCCTTTATAGATGCTACATTTTATAAAGATGGTGAAATCAATAGACCGATGAGTGAAATTCCACACCCTTTCATAGAAGAAACGGTAGAATTATTTAAAGATGAGACAATACAAACTAAGAATAAGGTTATTTTTATTCATTTTAATCATACAAATCCAGCACTACAAACAAATTCTAAAGAACGAAAAGATCTTGAGTTACTTGGGTTTAGATTTGCAACTGAAGGAGATATATTTGACTTGTAAATATTGGAATCAGTAAAATTAGCGATCTAGCGCACCTTTTATATTGGGCTTAAAATAATGCGGTCCTTTCAAGACTTTTCCGTCTTCTCTATAAATTGGTTTTCCATCCTCGCCTAATTTACTCATATTACTTCTTTGAATTTCATCAAAAACTTCATCAATTTTATATTGCATTCCGTGTTCTATGATAGTTCCAGCTAAGATATATAACATATCTCCAAGAGCATCTGCGACCTCAACCAAATCATTATTACTGGCTGCTTCAAGGTATTCTTCATTTTCCTCTTTCATCAAATTAAACCGAAGCAAGTTCCTTGTTTTTCCAATATCTGCTGTTGGCTTATTATTAATCCCTAATTGAAATGCAGTATGAAATTCATGAACTGCGTCTGTATATTTTTTCATGTATATATTTTTACATAATTTTTTTTAAAAGCCAAGAGGGTACAATTTTTAATACCAATGCAATCAAACTCCAACGTTTAGAAATATAGGCAACTCTTTTCTTATTTTTAATAGCTGTATGGATTTGTTTTGCTGCTTTATCCAAAGGAACCATCCAAAAAAAATTAGCACCAAGTGCCATAGCTGTATCAACAAATCCTGGACGAATATCAGTAATGAAAACTTTTTTAGACCTAATTGTTTTTGATTTGATATATAAACTCTCTAAATAGGCTTTTTGATAGGCTTTAGAAGAAAAATAAGCTGGTGCGGAACGATTGCCTCTTAATGACGCGATTGATGTAATTCCCACCAAATGACCACTTCCTTGTTTTCGAAATAAATTATAAGACAAATTATATAATTTAGTTACTCCTATAACATTTGTTTTTATGGTCTCTTCCCCCTTTTTCCACTCCAATTTAGAATTAAGATATCCAACTCCAGAGGATTGAATAATTAAGTCTATGATTTTAAATTCTTGAACAATCTCTTCGAATACTTTTTCTACTTCATCAACTTTTTGAATGTCATTTTGAACAATATAAACCTGTTCAGAATATTTATTTTTTATCGCTTCCAAGTTTTCCAATCGTCGACCAGTGATGGCAATTTTATATCCTTCCTTAATCAAAATTTCAGAAATAGCTTTTCCAATTCCAGAAGTTGCACCAAAAACAATGGCTGTTTTCATTTAATTTGTAATTTTGTTAAAAATACGTAATTTATGTTTACTACTGGCCGAATAATTTTTGCTATTATTTTTGTAATCGCTTTCGTAATTTTTATGATTCTATCTTATAAGAAAGATGCTAAAAATCATGAAGTTTATTATAAAAATGCTGCAAAAAAAGTAGCCATCTATGGTACTTTGGCAATTTTGATATTTGTAGCTCTTCGCTTTATGACTGCCTACTTGTTATAAATAAATTTTTATGAATTGGTTTTAATTGGTTTAATTTTGGTTTGCCTTTGATTAACATATTCAAAGAAACCACCTCCATAATAACCAGCCTCTTCTAACATAATTCTGATATCTTTTTGCCATTCTGGTATTGTTACCGTAACGTTTAATTCTATGGCATACACCGTATTTTTGTGAAGTGCATAATCCCCTCGAAAGGGAACACCTCCTTGGGAATCCCACATCCCAATTGTTGTCCCAGCACTATGACCATATTTACCTAATGGATGTGTATAAATAGAAGGTCTTAAACCTTCACTTTTGGCCTGTGATAAAGAGCTTAAAAGAATCTCATTCCCGGTTCTACCTTCTTTCATATTTGTTGTTAAAATATCTTGTAAACGATTTCCTTTTTTAAAGGCTTTTACTAAATATTCTGGAACTACTTTTTCGTTATCTTTTAATACATATGCATGTTGTTGGCAATCTGTATTCAATCCAATATAAGTAATCCCGAAATCACAGTGTAACAAATCTCCTTTTTGAATAATCTTATTTTTATCTCCTTTTGTAAAAGAATAAATATGAGATTTTAATTCTTGATTGGTTCTTTGAATATCAATTGTTGGATGAAACCAAGTTTCTAGTCCCATATCGGTTACTTTTTGGCGCATAAACCAAACAAGATCATC
>MDTG01407943.1_pt1 | contig 21123 bp, 23 predicted proteins | sample 811421 | NCBI WGS metagenome assembly MDTG01 (sample SAMN05326645, study PRJNA326480) | marine metagenome | isolation source: seawater | place: Pacific Ocean: South East | collected 2011 | reverse complement strand
TAATGTCACATCTAGCCAATGCTGAAGATTTATCATCCAAACTCCCTGAAAAACAACTCACTAAGCTCTCAAGAGTCTCAGAGAGATTTAGCGGTGTAAAAAAAACTATTGCAAACTCGGCAGCAATTTTTAGAGATGAATCATTTTTACTGGATATGGTCAGGCCAGGAGTTAGTTTATATTGTGGATATAACAAACAAAAAACTCCCATACAACTTGCACCGGCTATTGAGTTATTTGCTCCAATAATACAAGTTAAGGATATTAAAGTAGGGTCAACAATTGGATATGGGGCGTCATATAAAGCCAGAAGTAATATGAAGATTGCACTTGTAGAGTTTGGTTACGCAGATGGGCTTCCGTGGTCCCTGAAATCTACGAATCAAGAATCTGGTGGAAAATTTTATATTAATGATACCGCGGCCCCAATATTGGGTAGAGTTTCGATGGATATTGTTGCAATTGACATTACAAAGATTAAAAGTGGTGTAAAAAGGGGTGATTTTGTAGAAATAATTGGATCAAATCAAAATATTAATACCTTGGCAGCAAATGCTGGTACAATAGAATACGAGATACTCACAAGATTAAACCCAAGAGTCAAAAAGTTCTATAAATATGCCTAAATATATTTATATCATTCCAGAAGCAATAGGCAGGTCTTTTTTAAGGTTATGTATTGGTATTGGTGATATTGCAATTTTCTTTTATGACTTTATTCTAAGCCTCATAACCCCACCTATTTATATTAAATCACTGCTTACCCAGCTAATAAGGATTGGATATAACTCCTTACCAGTTATTGGGCTTACCGCTTTCTTTACTGGCGGTGTGCTGGCGCTCCAAATCTATGTTGGTGGTTCAAGGTTTAATGCTGAGAATATCGTTGCATCCATAGTAGCTCTTGGGATAACTAGAGAGCTGGGACCGGTAATTGCAGGATTAATGTTAGCAGGTCGCGTTTCTGCTTCAATTTCAGCAGAAATTGCCACGATGAGGGTAACAGAACAAATAGACGCTCTAGTAACTCTTTCCACGAATCCAATGAAGTATTTAGTTGTTCCTAGGGTCCTTGCAGCTTTGATAAGCCTACCTATTTTAGTAATTATTGCTGATATTATTGGGATCATGGGTGGCTTCGTTGTGGGAACAAAGAGTCTTGGCTTTATTGAGCAAAGCTACATTAAAAATACGCTTGATATTATAGAGCTACGCGATGTTCTCTCGGGACTGATTAAGGCTTCAATATTTGGCTTTATAGTTGCCTTCATGGGGTGTTACTATGGTTACAATTCAACAGGTGGAGCTCAGGGCGTGGGTAGATCAACAACATTAGCAGTAGTATCCGCGTCAATTTTGATACTCGCATCAAATTATATTTTAACATCATTGGTTTTTACAAATTAAGTAAAATGAATCACATATTGAAAATAAAACACCTCACAAAATGCTTCGGTAACAAATCTGTTTTAGATAATTTATCCATAGATATTGAGAGAAACAAGTCTCAAGTGATTATAGGTGGATCTGGCACAGGGAAGTCAGTTCTTTTAAAATGTATACTAGGTCTATTAGAGGCTGATAGTGGCGAAATATATTTTAATGAACAGATTTTAGACAAAAAAAGTCGAAAGGAGACAGACTTTCATAGCAAGGTTGGTATGCTATTTCAGGGAGCCGCCTTATTTGACAGCTTAAGTGTAAAAGAAAATATTACATTTGGTATTAGCAAAATACCTAATGGCAATGAAGATAGTTTAACAGATATTGCAGTTGATAAACTAAAAAAAGTTGGTTTAGACCCTTCCGTACTTAATCTGTTTCCTTCAGAACTCTCGGGTGGAATGCAAAAAAGAGTTGCGCTAGCAAGAGCAATTGCGCGAAATCCTGAACTTCTCTTTTTCGATGAGCCAACTACCGGACTTGACCCAATAATGGCTGATATTATCAATGATTTAATTAATGAGGTTATTGAAGAGGTTGGCGCAACTGCCATTACAATCACACATGATATGGAAAGTGCGCGAAAAATAGCGGATCAGATTTCTATGCTTTATAAAGGTAGTCTCATATGGACTGGGGAGGCATCCGATATAGATAACTCGGGGAATCCATATGTTGATCAATTTATAAACGGTAATTCTTATGGACCAATAAAAATTAATATTAATGACTGAAGATGACTGACTCAATATCCTTTTTTGACACAATACTTTTACTAATGCTTTTCCTATCATCGTTTTTCGCTATGTTAAGAGGCTTTACCAGGGAAACATTATCAATCCTATCCTGGTTTATCGCAGCCTTGGCATCATTTATCGCTTACACAAATGACCAATCAAGATCTTTTGCCAGTAATATATTGCAACCTGATTGGCTAGCTTATTCCTTGCTTGTAGGCATAGTGTTCGTAATAGCATTAATTGTGAGTGCATTTATATCCTCAAAAGTATCAAAGCTGGTTCTGAAAAGTAATATTGGAATCTTAGATAGAATTTTCGGAATTTGCTTTGGTTTTGCAAGAGGCTATTTAGTCATAATGATACTATTCATTGGCCTAACATGGTTATTTGAACCAAATGAGCCGGACTGGTTGAGTAAATCGATTTTTTATAATTATCTTGAATCAAGTAAAAGTAAAATTTATTCATATCTACCTGAGAATCCAAGCATCATCATGGATAGTATAAATTTTGAAAATATCGAACAGAAAATTAATCTTAATAGTATACAGCAGCAAGCAAATTAAATATGGATAGTAATTTTAAAGATGATCGTTTGAGAGAGGAGTGTGGAGTTTTTGGTGTGTTCGGACATCCAGATGCAGCGCAGCTAACCGTTCTTGGTTTGCATGCTTTGCAGCATCGCGGTCAGGAGGCTGTTGGTATTGTCTCTTTTGATGGTACTAAATTTCAATCCGAAAAGCGCCTTGGGCTTGTTGGGGATAATTTTACCAAGCAACCAATAATAGAAAGGTTATCTGGCATATCCGCAATAGGTCATGTCCGATATTCAACACGAGGTGAGGCAATCCTGAGGAATGTCCAGCCACTATATGCAGACCTCAATACAGGTGGCTTCAGTGTAGGTCACAATGGTAACCTTACCAATACTCTACTACTTCGTGAGAAACTTGTCTCGAGTGGTGCAATATTCCAATCCACTTCAGATACAGAAGTCATACTTCATCTTGTCGCAAAAAGTAAGAAGATAAAATTTATTGATAAGTTTATTGATGCTCTTGGCTATTTAGAGGGGGCTTACTCTCTGATAGCTCTCACTAACAAAAAACTTATTGGAGCTAGGGATCCACTCGGAATCAGACCTCTTGTCCTTGGTAAGCTCGAGAAATCTTATATTTTAGCATCAGAGACATGCGCTCTCGATATTATTGGCGCAGAGTTTGTTAGAGAAATAGAAAACGGTGAAGTAATAGTCATCACTGATGAGGGGGTAGAGAGTCATTATCCATTTCCAAAGCAAATTGCAAGACCTTGTATATTTGAATATATATATTTTGCCATGCCGCATAGTATAATAGATGGTAAAAGTGTTTATAATATCCGAAAACAGCTTGGTAATGAGCTTTCGAATGAGGATGATGTAGAGGCTGATATTGTTGTGCCAGTTCCTGACTCAGGTGTTCCTGCTGCCCTTGGGTACTCTGAAGGATCGAAAATAAACTTTGATTATGGTTTAATTCGCAATCATTATGTTGGTCGGACATTTATTGAGCCCACGCAAAGTATCAGACAATTTGGAGTACGACTCAAGCATTCGGCCAATACACAAGTGGTCGCAAATAAGAGAGTGATACTTATAGATGATAGTTTAGTAAGGGGCACAACATCTATAAAGATTGTCAGAATGCTCTTTGATGCTGGAGCGAAAGAGGTTCATTTAAGAATAGGGTCGCCACCAATAAAATATAGTGATTACTATGGAATCGATACGCCAGATAAAGATAGCTTACTCGCGGCAAAACATAGTTTAGATGAGATGAGGGCTTACATTGGCTGTACTTCACTCAGATTCCTGTCAATTGAAGGACTCTATAAGGCATTAGGTTATAATCAAAGAGATGCTCACCTACCCCAATTTACGGATCATTGCTTCACTGGTGACTACCCAACAAAACTAAGTGATATCGAACAAATACCAATCCATATGAACCAACTATCGCTCCTTGAGGAATAACCCAGTTGTACGAAAATTTTAATAACATGAATATCTTAATTACTGGTGCTTCCAGCGGAATTGGAAGGGAGGCAGCCATATCATACTGCAAACACGAAGCTAGAGTTATCGCGTTAGGTCGTTCACAAAGCGCTCTCGAGGATTTAGATGATCAACTTGCTAAATATAATTGCGATATAACCCTTATTCCATTTAATTTATTAGAGTTTAACCTTATAAAAGAGCTTGAAAAGAAGTTATCGGAAAGAATAGATCACTTAGATGTGCTATTTCTGAATGCCGCAACGCTTGGAGGACTATCACCAATCACACACATTGATGAGAATGATTGGAATGAAACTTTTGCGGTAAATGTGACATCAAATATTATCTTGTTGAAATTATTGGAGCCCTATTTAAAAAAATCAAGAAAATCACAAGTCTTAATATCCACATCTGACATAATTAATCAAAAAAAACCTTTTTGGGGATTATACTCAGCATCAAAGGCAGCATTAGAACAAATAGCTTATAGTTATTCGAAGGAGGTTCAAAATACAAATATTAAGGTAAACTTAATAGACCCAGGGATAGTGAATACAAAGCTACGGCTGAAGGCCTATCCCGGTGAGGATAAACATAAGATTACACAGCCATCAGACTTATCTGATTTTTTCCTTGATATTATATTTAATCAAAGATACTCAAATGGTGAATTGATAAAATACACTGAGTGGCTCAAATCATCTAAGCTGATTTAACTTACATATGGGTTATCACCCTTCCTAAAATGAATCCTTATTGGTGATAACTTGTAGCCAAAAGCATCTCTCAGTTCATTAATTAGGTACTTACGGTATGAGCTTGGAATTGCATCAGGTGCAGATGAGAATACTATAAATGTTGGCGGTTTCGCAGCTACTTGGGTTACGTATCTCAACTTAACTCTACGCCCCGCCTTAGCTGGAGGTTGATGTTTTTGAACGGCTTCATGTAGCCATGTATTTAACTTTGCTGTTGCAGTTCTTTTCGACCATTCATCGTACAGTAGTATCACTCTATCCATCATCTCTTTTGTTCCTTTTCCATGAATAGATGATATTTTTAAAATATTTTTTTTATCAAGTTGAATTAAATTTGTTGAAAAAATCTCACTTAAATCTCTATCAAATCCGTCTTTATCTTTAATCAAGTCCATCTTATTGAAGACAATAAGGAGAGCGCGACCCTCACTCAAGACTTGATCGGCAATCCTCAGATCTTGCTTGTCAATAAAATCGATTGAGTCAATTAGCAAAATTACGATATCTGAATATCTTATAGTCTTTATTGAGTCAAAATATGCAAGCTTCTCAGTCACTTGACTCACTTTCGACTTCCTGCGAAGCCCAGCCGTGTCAATAAGCTTCATTTTTCTTCCAAGCCATTCCCAATCACTCGATATTGAATCGCGAGTTATGCCAGCAATATCCCCTGTTAACATTCTTTCATGACCGATAAGGGTATTTAATAGCGTAGATTTACCAACGTTTGGCTTACCAATTATGGCAAGATTAATTGAGTCTGGATCATTTTCTTGATCGATAATATTTGATGGTATAGTTTCTATGATTTTATCAATTAAGCTATTTATGCCTATGTTATGCTCTGCTGATATTGCAATTGGTTCGCCGAGAGCAAGTTCAAAAAACTCATAGATATTACGACTTGAGTGCCCACTCTCGCATTTATTCACAATTGTTAAAGTCATAATACCAGATTTTCTCAAGTAATCTGCAAATTCAATATCTTTTGTTGTCAATCCAGACTTTCCATCGACAATAAACAAGCATAAGCTTGAATTTTTAATCACATGAAGTGCATTATCTTCTATAGACTGGGATAAATTATCTGAGCCCGACTCATACACACCCGCGGTGTCAACTAAGAGGAATTCTTGACCTTTAAGATTGACGGTTTCTTCCCGAAAATCCCTGGTAAGACCTGATATATCAGATACTAATGCTTTTTTTCTGCCGTATAACCTATTAAAGAGTGTGGATTTACCAACGTTAGGTCTTCCTGCTAAAACTATTTTTGGGGTCATTATAAGATTTCATCTATATGATATTAGCTCACCATCATTAGATATAACATATAAATTATTATTTACAATAATTGGAGGGATTGATGATGCGTCTATTTTATTCTCTCTAACTTCTATTAACTCCCCTGAACCTGGGTCATAGACTATTAGATCACCAGAGGATAGAAATAAGTAAAGGTTACTATTTAACAGTTGCATCGATACTATTTTATGATCGGCCTTAAATTCATAACTTGAATTTATATCGTCAGCCCACAAAACTTCCCCTTCATTAACGCTAGCAGCGAAAAGAACATTTTCATTAGATAAAACGAATAAATAGTCATTTGACGCTATTGGTGTAATCGACGCTGATATTGGTAATTCCCAGAGGCGAAATCCATTATTTAGGTCATTAGCAATGAGTCTACCTTGAAAACCTATTGTAATCAGAGTATCTCCGTAAATAATTGGACTTGCAGTGATATCTTTAATTTGCGAGAGGGAATTTTGAATATTTTTCCTATTTACTGAGTCAGCCCACATCCTATTTCCGTTGTCTTTCTTAAATGCGAACACTTCACCAGATTTATAAGGGACAATTATAGTATCTCTAAATAACGCCATATTACTTGTCTGTATAAGTCCTGCCGTATCGGAGAACCATGAATACTGCCATTTCTTTTCACCTGATTGTATATCAAATGCACTAATCTTATTATCTACACTTAAAACAAAAACCAATGAATTATCAGCTATTGGCGAGGCTCTAACGGGTGAATTAACAATATTTTTCCATAGGATTTCACCATTAAATGGATCTAATGCATATAATTCACCAAAACCGTTTGCGAAAAATATTATTCCTGAATTCGCAAATAAGCCACCCCCAAAACCGATTTTTGGGTCCTCTCCTTCTGGAAATAGCGATTTTGACCAATTAATCACTCCATTCTTTGGATTTATTGATGAAATAGTGTTTTCGCTATCGACAGTAAATATATTATCTCCGATATAAATAGGTGTTATTGATGAGAGATTAGTATCGTTTGATCCTTGGCCAATATTTGTAGACCAACTCCTAATAAAATTTTCAGAATATAGAACATTGTCTTTATTATTCGTTGTCCCCTTGTCTGATGTTATCCATCTTTTTGTTAGAATTGGTTGTGACAATTGAATTGCGTCAAAATTTTCGGCTAGTTTTATATTTGTAGATCCTATCAATATATTTTCCCGTTCCCCGGGTAGAATAATCTCCTTTCCCCTAATGAGACTCTCACAAGCTGAAAGGTTGAGGACAATTAAAAATACTACGACTAGTTTGGATGGGATTATTTTTGTAATATTAAAATACACAGTATAAATTTATTTTGAATTTATAACTCTAAGCATCATCTGCGCTCTATCAAACATACCATTTGTAGTTTTTTTGCTTTCAAGAATGACATTCAAATGTTCTATACCTCGTTCATATAAACCATTCTTATATGCACTCATTGCCAATACTTCATTAGCAAATAGTGATAGCGGATTGTCGTCTTTGAGAATTAATGATAGCCCTTCTTCGATTTGGTCAAATTTCTCTGTGTCAACATTCAAATATGATAGCTTTAGCTTTGCCAGATCTCTAATCAGGCTATTCTCAGCTTTTTTAATGAGATCTGTATATACTAGCCTTGCATCTGTAAGTTTATCCTGTGAGATAAAATTATCAGCCTTTAATAGCAAGGCATATGTTTTATAATCAGATGTTCCACTTTCCAGTAACTCATCGATAAAATTACTAGTAAGTGCGGGCTCATCGTCCATGATAGACTCAATAATTTTTGAAAATTGCAAGCCAGACTTTTCGGTTTTGCTCTTAGAGAGATACTGATATGCTTCAGAACCAATCAAGACTAAAGAAATGACAATAACTGCAGAAAATATTGAGTTCTTATAGCTTGCCCAGAGTGATTTTATCCTATCCTGCCTAAGATCATCATCAATTTCATTAAATAAGTTTGACATTTTATCTCCAAATATGGATACCGAATTATTTATAGCTATTTTTTTTGAAGTTTCCAATCAAAATAATTTTTATTAAGGAAAATATTGTATTTTAGTCTTGTCTTTAGACCACTCATCATACCTTCTCATTGTTACTTTAAAGGCGTCAGAGTTTATGAAATATTGCAGAGATTTTTTTACTTTTTCGCACTCAAATGATTTCTCAAACCAGTCGTGGTCAGCGATCATAAATTGGCGAATTAAGGGTAAAATACATAGTTCATAGATGGATATCTTATTTCCGTACATAAACCCATTCGCCATAATTTTATCATCAATACGCTTCAAGATGTCAGCTGCTGAGTCCCTATGTTTGTATTTATGATTAGTATCATATCTAGTTGAGTATTTATACCTATCAAGATGGAATTTAAATTCGTTATCAATTAAGTATATGACATTTTCAACATCTTCATTTTTATCGTATAATGGTGCTAATAAACCACTTGGATCACTTTGGCCTAATACCCATTTAACGATATCTAGGCTTTCATTAATCACAGAATGATCTTCTTTCAGTAATACAGGTACCGTTGCCTTTGGTGATAATGCTATAAATTCTTGTGGTTTGTTTTTGAGGGAAATCTCTCGAATTTGACATCTAAATGTAGAATAATATATCGATAGTCTTGCTCTGATTGCAAAAGGACATCTTCTAAATGAGTATAAAATTAATTCCCTATTTATCTTGCCATCGTCCAAATTATTCTCTTTGCTGTCTAAGCTTTAATTGTAATCTTCGCTCCTGAAACCTTTTCATGCTTTTTGGTGTTTGTCTATCATGGCAATGTGGACATGATATTTCTGGTACATATAGCTTACTTAATGTATCTTCTTCTGATAAAGGCATTCTACACGCGTGACACATCTCATATTTACCTTTTTCAAGGCCATGTTGAAGTGAAACTCTGTAGTCAAATACAAAGCATTCACCATTCCATTTTGATTGGCCTTTTAAGTTACTCTCAAGATATTTTAGAATGCCACCGTGAAGCTGAAAAACATTTTGATAACCCTTACGCAGCATATACGAGGAAGCTTTCTCACATCTTATTCCACCGGTGCAATACATTGCAATTTTTTTGTTTTTCAACTCTTTCAGATTTTTATCAGCCCAATTAGGGAAATCCCTGAAAGACTTTGTATTTGCAAATCGTGCACCGGTGAAGGACCCAATCGAGTGCTCGTATATATTTCTCGTATCAACAACAATTACATCCTTTTCGTCAAGCAGCTTGTCCCAAGCCTCGGGTTCAAGATGCTTTCCTGTTAGTTGATGTGGATCGATATCTTTTTCCCCCATCGAAACAATCTCTTTTTTTAATCGGACATTCATTTTACGGAAAACTTTCCCAAACGCTTTTGAGTATTTTATTTCCAAATCAGAAAAATTTCCTATTGATTTTAAATATTTTATTACATTTTTAACTTCAATTTCATCACCTGTGATAGATCCATTTATACCCTCGGAAGCCAATAGGATAGTTCCAAGAACTCTATTTCTTTTACAAATTTTTTGAATTATTGCTCGAGAAGACTTGTATTCTGCCCATGGGCTGAACTTGTAAAATGATGCAACAATATTATTATTTAAGGTCATGGAATAACGCCTATCTAAATCTAATATTAGCCTTGCTTAAGTCAGAAATTTTGTTGCAACCCATTAACTTCATATCTCTTACGATCTCATCTCTCATCAGGCCTATTGCTCTCTTAACGCCTTTTGAACCAGCGCCAGCTAGCGAATAAAGATAAAATCGTCCACCAGAGCATGCGTTAGCCCCTAAAGATAGGGCTTTTAAAACATGGGTGCCTCTTCTAATTCCCCCGTCACAAATTATTTCTATTTGACCACTGACAGCACTAACAATTTCTTCCAATTGATCAAATGGTGATCGTGAACCATCAAGCTGTCTGCCTCCGTGGTTTGAAAGCATAATTGCAGTGGCACCGACGTCGATAGCCTTTTTTGCATCTTCTGCAGACATTATACCTTTTAAGCAAAGCGGTTTTGGCCATATTTTTTTAATTTCCTCAATTTTTTTCCAACTTAATTCTTGATCTAACATATTTGTAAAATAATCTCCGACCGATATTGCAATTTTTGTCCCCTCATTTAGATGAGGGTCCAACTGAGGTAATGAAAACTTCTCTCTGGCTAGGTAATTATAGCTCCACATTGGCGAGAGCATAAAACTCATGAGACTTGCAATCGTGAGCTTTGGTGGTGATGTAAAGCCGGTTCTTAAGTCCCGCTCCCTATTGCCCCCTACAATGGTGTCAACTGTAATAGCTAAAGCATCAAAATCATTATCAATACATTTCTGAAGCATATCTTGATTAAGCGCTCTATCTTTATGAACGTATAATTGAAACATCTTGGGGCAGCTAAACTTCTTACCAACTTCTTCTATCCCAACCGTAGCTAGTGAAGATATCCCAAAATATGTGTTATAAACTTCAGCGGCTTCCCCAACAGCTCTCTCCCCCTGATAATGAAATAACCTCTGGAGTGCGGTTGGTGACAGAAATATCGGCAGATCTATTTTTTTTCCTAATATCTCAATGGATATGTCAATGTCCGTAACAGGTTTCAGTACGCTTGGAACGAGGTCGCATTGATCAAAGGATAATGTATTTCGTGCGTAGGTTATCTCATCATCAGCAGCGCCATCTATATAATGGAAAACCGGAGATGGTAAATTTTGTTTGGCTAGCAAACGAAAGTCATCCGTGTTATGGCAATTTTTTAACTGCTTATACATATTGAAATACTACAATCTATTAGAAGAAACATCAAAATTATTATTGAGCTTGCGACAGATTATATAAAGCTTGTAGCTTTTACCATGGCAAATGAAATAATAAAAAGAATAATACTCGTGATAACATCAACAGATTTTAAGAGTGCAATATTTTTTGATAATGAGGAAAATAACTTGGATAGGATTGCAACCCCATAGAAGAAAATAATGCTAGCAATGGTGGCACCCAATATATAAAAGATCTTTTCATCCTTATTATATTGCAAGGAAGCACTGCCAATCAGAATGACTGTATCAAGATAAACATGCGGGTTTAAAAGCGTGAAGGCAGACATTGTCAGAATACTTTTTTTAAAACTTCTCTGCAGATAGACCTCTTCACTCACCCCATACGACAAAGACATGATGTTCTTTATTCTATAAATACCATAAAGAAGTAAGCAAAATGCTGATAGCACTAGAAACAGATCAATATAGAATTGGCTTACAATCAGAGACATCCCATAGACGCCAGCCATTATGAGAACAAAGTCTGATATTGTGCAAAAACATGCAAGTGAATAAACATACTCATTTCTAACGCCTTGGCGGAACAAATAAGTGTTTTGGGCACCGATTACACAGTTCAAGGAGAAGCAGAGCATAAAGCCAGTTATTATCGCACTCATCATTTATTATAACCAATTAATTTTTTTTAACTTGAAAAAGCGTAGTGATATTAGTGCCATGATAATAATAAACGTGATTAGCGCGTCATTTTGTATTGTTTTCTCCATCATAAGATAGTGTACTCCACCCAAAATAATTGCCACGTAAATCAATTTATGTAATTTTGGCCAATATTTTCCCATTTTTTTTACGGAGTAATTATTTGACGTAGCTGCGAGCGGTATAAGCAACATGAAGCCCATCATACCAAATACAATAAACGGCTTCCTTGTAAGGGACTCGATGATCTCACCCCATCTCAACTGCATATCTAGTAGTATCCACGTAGAAAAATGTAACACAATATAGAAGAAACTCATTAAACCGAAAGCCCTCCTAAATCTTATAAAATTAATTCCTGTTAATGTTGAGAAAGGTGTAATACATAGCGTTAATATTAGTATATAAATTGCTGTAATACCAAGACTTTTTTCTATAGCTCTCATTGGATCTACACCTAATTGACCGCTTAGCAAGTCGTAGGACAGAAATAATAGTGGTATCAATAAAGTTACGTAAATGTACCAAATTTTTATTCTTCTCACTGACATCCTCATAAGATCAAATACGCTCTTTATATTTATAGATTTGGTAACTTTATACACAGTAATTACCCAGCTATTAATAATATCGGGATAGATCCATACCCTCGTATAAAGGCGCGACTTCTGCATAGCCATTAAAGAGCTTGGTGTCATATCTCTTAGTGAATAAATTTCCAAGATATCCCTCGCCTTCCCCGCCAATATATCTCTCGCTTGCCTGGGACCATCTTGGGTGATGCACAGTTGGATTTACGTTCGAATAAAAGCCATATTCTCCAGGGTTTTGCTGATTCCACGATGACACAGGTTCCTCTCTCTGGATAGAGATCTTAGTTATTGATTTAATGGATTTAAAACCATACTTCCATGGTACAACAAGCCTCAACGGGGCACCATTTTGTTTTGGCAAAGGCTGGTCGTATACACCGGTAGCCAGCATTGTAAGAGGATGCATTGCCTCATCCAATCTCAGACCTTCTCTATAAGGCCAATTCAATATATTTGTCTCTTGCATATGCATCTCTTGTGGTCTATGCAGCGTTTCAAATGATACGTACATCGCCTCGTCTTTTACACCTAATTTACTCAAAAATTCAGATAATTGGAAGCCATTCCATGGGATGAGCATTGACCAGCCCTCAACACACCTAAGGCTATAAGTGCGTTGTATAATATTCATTTCTTTGGCTATTTCAGAAAAATCATAAATCCCTGGATTATCAACTAAACCGCTAATTTCAATTGGCCAGGGTGAAGTTGTTAATTTGTGGGCGTGCTTTGCAGGGTCGGTCTTATCAATACCAAACTCATAAAAGTTATTGTAATTAGTAATTTCTTCTAAAGTATTAATCTTACGGTCAAAAATTTCTTGAGCAAAAGCAGATGTAATGCTACCAGCTGCGACGCAGGCTGTTAATGCCAATCCAAGTTTTAATATTTTTCGCCTATTATAAAATAAATGCTTTGGTGTGATATCAGTCTGTGTTCTTTTATGCATATCTTTCATATTTTAAATATAGTCATTAAACGTTAGAAAATTCAATATTCTAACCTAAAATATTATGCTAATTTGACTTTATATGCATTATTTTGATTACAATACAGGAAATTGAAGATGATAAAGGGTCTCATCTCACCAATCTTAAGTCCATTTAATGATAATCTGAGCTTCAACTACGAAATGTATAATATGCTAGCCTTAGATCTATTATCTAGTGGTTGCGCTGGGCTTGCCCCCTTCGGTACGACTGGGGAAGCGTTATCATTGAGTAATTTAGAAAGAATTAGCGCTTTGGAGTCCCTCATCAAATCTGGGATACCTGCGAATAAGCTTATTCCAGGCACTGGTCTGTGTAATTTTCCAGATACCGTAAATTTATCCCGTCATGCAATAGATTTAGGTTGCCATGGTGTAATGACGCTACCGGCATTTTACTATAAAGATGTAACAGATTTTGGTCTTTTTGAATATTTTAAGAGGCTAATTGATGAGGTTAACCATCCAAATCTTAAAATATATCTATATCATATTCCGCAAGTATCGGGCGTTGGTTTATCAATTGATCTTGTGATGAAATTAAAAAAATTATACCCAGATATCATCATGGGTATAAAGGATAGCTCAGGTAATTGGGACAATACATTGCAACTTTTACAAATTGAAGGTCTCGTAGTTTATCCTGGTGCAGAATTACCAGTAATTGAGGCCATAAAGTTAGGCAGTCTTGGGTGTATATCGGCAACTGCAAATTTTAACTCACAAAATATTGCAAGGGTTATTAGTTTGTGTCATGAAAAAAAATGGAGTGATGCTGAACAGATTCATGAGGATGTGAAAAAAGTTCGGTATCTATTTCAAGATTATTCAGCCATACCTGCGCAGAAGTCAATGCTAGCCATTAAATATAACAATAGTAGATGGAAAAATATTCGACCGCCATTAAGTCAAATATCTGATGATAGTGAAAAGCAGCTGGTTTCGAAGCTCAGATATATTGGTTTTAATATTTAATTCTGTTTAATACGAATTGTATCAAAAGCCTCTAGGGCTCGATCGCGTGAATCTTGCATGTTGACTATTGGCATTGGATAATCTGATCCTAACTCTACACCAGCATTATCAAGAATTGATTTTGGCGCCTCCCACGGATTGAATAAGTATTTGACAGGAACATCTTTTAATTCAGGTATAAATTTTTTCGTGTAAGCCCCATCAGGATCGAACTTTTGCCCCTGCATTACTGGGTTAAAGATCCTGAAATAAGGTGCAGCATCTGCGCCTGAGCCTGCAACCCACTGCCAACTTGCGCTATTACTTGCCATATCAGAGTCAAGCAGGCAATCCCAAAACCATCTCTCACCATGCTTCCAATGGATCAAAAGATTTTTAACAAGAAATGAGCCCACTATCATTCTGGATCTATTATGCATATATCCAGTCTGCCAAAGTTCACGCATTGCAGCATCAACTATTGGATATCCAGTATGTCCAGTTTGCCACTTTTTAAGCTGATCCTCATTATCTGCCCATGGAAATACGTTAAATTTTTTATATAAATTATCACTTTGTAATTTTCGATTGTGATAGAGAAGGCTGTATGAAAACTCCCTCCACCCAATCTCACTTTTGAAATGACTCAAATCCTTTTCAGAAAAATTTGGATCTGATATTTGTTCAATCTTATACCAGATCTGGTTTGGTGATACTTCTCCGAAATGTAGATGCGGTGATAATCTGGAGACATTTTTTTGTGCTGGGAAATTTCTCCCCTCTTTGTAATTCATTAAGCCGTTTTCGATGAAATCAGATAGCTTCTTTTTGGCGGCTATTTCACCGATTTCCCATTGATCTAAAAACTTTTCATGCCACTTATTTTTTGACAATATAGCGATTTCGTCCAACTCTTTCGAATTCTCAGCCTTCACTAAGTTCTTGGAATCTGCTTTACTTAACGGCATTCGAGGTGATGCCGCATTAAGGCATCCCTTCCTAAAAAAAGGTGAAAACACCATATATGGAGTGCCATCATCTTTATGAATCTCCCATGGCTCCCATAGTAATGATGCATTATGTGACTCAACATTAATTCCATATGTCTGGAAATGATCTTTTATCTTTGTGTCTCGATCAATCATCCATGGCTCATACAACCTATTCCAAAAAATATTTTTAATATTATATTTTTCCGTAAGCTCTGTTAGAATTTTTAATGGATCACCTCTAAAAAAAGATATTTTATCATCCAAGCTATTGTTAAAAGCCTTTAGTGAGTTATGCAACCACCAAGAGCTAGCTTCACCTGGTAAGGTTTGCTCATCTGTATTGACATCATCATATATGTATACAGCTAGGTATCCTGCTTCAGAAGCTTTTAGTAATGCAGGATTATCAGTGACTCTTAAGTCCTGTCGTATCCAATAAATGGAATGTGGCGTGGTTTCAGTTTTTGTCATTTGTCTGTACATAAGAAATAATTAAGGTCGTCGGTTGTATCTGATATTTCATATATATACTGACTTTATTGAATTCAATCCTTTTATTATTTTCAATTGCTTCAAGCTGTTTTTTATATGATTTTTTCGATCTCATTTACCGGAGTGACAATACTCGAAGGAAATCATCTTACATGGACACTGGTTCCAATTTCAGCATTAAAGCCTGAAATACCCATTGATGAGAGAGATACTAAAAAAGCAAATGAGGGCTTTTCTGTGAAAGTAAAATTTACTCAAGCTGATGCCGGCTAACTTTTATATTTATTTAGCGGTTTAAAATTTGTCGTTTCAATTGACCTTGGGCTACTGACCCATAAATCACGATTTGGGTGCATGCCCGCTCCATATATTGCTGACACCGCATTACATCTCATATTATTCAAAAGCCTTGTATCAACTTCACCCAGAGATGGATGAGCTCCATTATTCTTTTGTACAATTTTATCCCAATTATCTTTTCTTTTTGCGTAAGTAGCGTGATCTTCAAGCTCCACACATGAAAGGTGATTATTTTTTAGATCTACAATTATTTGATCACCATCTTCAATAAGTGCAATTGGTCCACCAAGGGCAGCTTCAGGGCCTACATGACCTATAACCAACCCGACTGAACCGCCTGAAAAACGCCCATCAGTCATCAACGCGATTACAATACCTTTATCCCTGCATAAGGTCGTAATTCTTGATGTTGAGTCAAGCATTTCAGGCATCCCGGGACCCCCAACGGGCCCTTCATAGCGGACGACTACCATGTCTCTGTCTTGAAAAGAGTCGGGATCATTCTCAAGGGTGTTCAGTAAGCTTTGTTCCCCGTTAAATGTTTTTGCTGTTCCGTGAAATACATTATCTTCGAGCCCGCCCTCAACGCCTGCTAGTTTAAGAATTGAACTATTTTCAGGTGATAAATTACCCCCAAGAAGTCTTAATCCGCCAGTTTTTTTGAATGGTTCTTTTATTGAAAAAATAACATCCCCATCTGGTGCATTCGGTTTCAGCCTTGCCACTTGCTCGCTCAAGGTCTCTGACGTGCAAGTGAGTGTATCTCCGTTTAGCAAGCCCGCTTGTATCATATCTTTTACAATTACTTGTATTCCACCCATACTATCAATATCAACCATTGAGTATTTCCCAAATGGACGCGCATTTACAACAACAGGAATTACATTTTGTGATAAATGGTTGAACTCTTCATGGCTCATTATATCACCGTAAAAATCTTCATAACCTGCTGCTCTAGAAAGCTCAGGAGCATGCAGCATAACATTAGTAGATCCACCAATCGCCATTGCAACAATTATCCCATTTCTAATAGAGTCTCTTGTCACAATATCTCTCGGCGTTATATTTTTTTTAATTAACATGGCTAAATGATCTATCAACTCATTTGGAAAATCTGTTTTTCGCCGATCATCTTGTGACGCAGGTGATACCATATGTAAAGGTTGCATTCCAACAACAGCAATAAATGTCTGCATTGTGTTATATGTAAAGATACCCCCGCAGCTGCCATAGCCCGGGCAAGACTCAAGTGCGATTCTCTTTTTGAGTTTTTCGTCATCACTTCCGGCAATCTGATAACTTGAGATAATATCAATTGCGTCTCCAGTTTCAGTGTCAACACCGGGTTTAATCGAGCCATCGGACATTATGATAGCCGGACGATTATGTTCTAATATAGCAGCCAAAGTGCCAACAGGTGGTTTATCGCATGCAACAACTGCAATTGTTCCCTCAAGACCGGAAGCGCTTAAATGTTCGCAGACAGACTCATTTGTTACCTCTCTCCCAATAAGCGAGTATCTCATCTCTTTAGTGCCGTTTCTAATACCGTCAGATGTCGCAATGCTAAATTCGGGCTGAACAAGTCTCATTTTAAGTTTTTTGCTATCATTACCGATTCTCGCTCTCAATTTGTCGTGAATAACCTCTACCTTTTCGCGAACCCCAACATAACACTGTGAGTCGCCTTTATTTCCTATCACACCTATTGAAGGTTCATGAATTAATTCAACATCAGTATTCAACTCTCTCGCAATACCATAAGTTTGAGAGTTTCTGCCTGGATTTCTATCGATAAGTACAATTTTTGAATTCTTCATCTTATGCCCGACTAAGTGCTTATTTACTAGAAAATAATATATACAATGTAAATGTGCAATTTAATAGTAAATCATTTTTTTTTACACCAACAACCATTACTTAAATGCACTCAGAAAATTAATAGATCTTGTAAAGGCAATCATATCAGTATTGTGAAATTTAAAAAAACTACATAATCTACACAATATCTTGTGAAATATCGATATGTGTATAAAGTTCTGCCACTGAACTCCGTTAATATTATCTTTGTAAGCATCTATAAATGCAATTAACTCTGGCCTATCTTTTTCAAATAATCTGAACCAACTATGAATAAATAGGTAGAAGTCTATGGATATTTGGCGATGCGACTTTATTGATCCGTCAAAAGATTCCAGATCCAGAAATGTTATTTCGGACCCATCCCAACAGGTATCTCTCAAGGCCAAACCACCATGTGCATATCCTTGCTGATGTAAGTTTGCCATCATTTTACCTGCTGCTATAAATATATTTTTTTTTGATTCATCACTAACACTCGTATCGTAAATAATATCTTGTAAATTACGGCCCGCATCCTTTGTTACAATACATCTGTCATCCCCATAAACCACATCGGGGACTGGTATATTGATTTCTTTTAGCAAGCTTATACCGTCTAATTCTCTCTTTAAAGCCCTTGTGGGATGGCCTTTAATTAAATGCTTGAGCATAAACCGCTCGTGTGTTTTGATCCAGTATAGCTTACCATCACCTCCCCTAAAGGAGTCAAATCTTTTACCGCTTTGAAGTAGCTTTTTTAAGTTTTTGTTAATTTCAATTTTATTTGTCATTATTAGCATCTTTCAATTCCATATCGCTATGGCTGGCTTCTCCACCACAACATGGATCGGTGACTTGTTTACAGCTTAAGCACTGATAATGTGATTGAATGTATATCAATCCTTTGCTTGAAAAACAAAATGGGCAAATAAACCCATCACCCACGAACAGATGATTTTCAACTAGCTTGACCATTTAATTAAAAATATTGCTTCATTTCTTCTCATAAATCCTGGTGTAAATGGTCCATTGTATGTAGCCTTTATTGGTTGACCTAATATCTCAATCCCATCAGCTGAAAGAGCGTTCCGTAATAACTCAGAATGACCCAAAAAGTTGGATTCCGTTGACCTGCCTCCATATTTGATAACAGCGTAATACCCCTCTGGAACTGCAGATATTTCAACATCACCATCTGTTGGAATTGGTGTATTTTCATGATCAAATTTAATTGGGAGGTAAAATTGCATTGTATTATCGGATTGCGTGACCGGAACCGTCATGGATATCTTCTGTGAGTTAGCATTTTGCCCCGATATGTAATTAAAGAGTTTACGAAATCCACTGTTCTGATTTGTATTAAGTGTTTGCACAACAATACGCTCTTTATAGTATCGTATTTCATAAGTATCGTTTGTTTCTACTATAGTGAAAGATGGTTCCTCGTATGCCATGGAATCCCCCATTCCAAAATAAAGTATCAGTAAGAATAATAATAAATATATGCGCTTCATAGAGAAATTACGTTTTATTAAAGCAAACAGTTCTGTATTCGCATTAACTATACTTTCTAAATATTAAAGATTAGCTTAAGGCTTGCTATAAATAAAACTATTCCGAGTGTTCTTTTTATGGCAATGTGCTGAAAATAATGGACTCCTATTCGGGCTCCAATTATACCGCCGAATAACGCTGCCCCTCCGTAGAGAGGAAGTGTTGGGGGAATCGCCGCGAGGGATGTTATGTTACCCATCAGACCAAATAAAGAATTAAAAAAAATAAATATTGCCACAGTACCACTGGCCCCCTTTGTTGTCGTCCAGCCTGCAAAAATTATTAATGGTGATAAAAATATACCACCACCAGTTCCAGTAAGGCCAGCCAGAAATCCAATAATAATGCCGGTGGTAACTGCATAAAAAAACTTATATTGTACAGTTGGTTTTTCGTCTTCTTTTTTAACCGTAATGAATCGATAAGCCGAATAAAGAAGCATCACACCAATTAATGGTTTATAAATATCTCCTGGAGGATTAATGTATCCGCCAATATACGCAGCTGGAATGGCCCCTATGAGTAATGGAATAGCAAGTTTAATATCATAAAATTTTGCCTTTACAAATTGATAGCTCGTGTAGGATGAAACAATTATATTAAGCGATAATGCTGTTGGTTTTATTGTGGTCACAGGCACTCCAAATATCGACATAATCGCGATATAAATAGATGCGCCTGCATGCCCAACTGATGTATATAAAATTGCACCAAAGAATAGGCAAATACAAATTAAAATATCTACCAATTCAATCATCACATTTATAATTTACTGATTGGGACTGGAGATGAGTGGTGTAAAATTAATTTTAAATTATTTGAAAATTTTTTTAATATGAAAGTGAACACAACCTTTGAGTGATCCTCTGACTTTAGTGGATAAAAGTTTAACAATCCCATCACATTAGCACAGTCGTTAATCAGCCTTATATTCGGCGCTTGGTCCAGCTCAATCTTAGTCCATGGCTTTAGTGCGAATCCATTATCTTCATCAAAGGAACCAGCAATAAAGTATGATAAAGCCTCTTCAAAATTATTCCTGAAGAGTTTTATCGAAGTAAATGTTGGCTTGAACATTACATCGTCCTCTTCAAAAGCATAGTGGTGATTTAAAAAATTAATTGCTACCCCCCTGAAATCTCTCCTTTCTTCATGAGCTCTCCCTATCTCAATCACGCCATTAGCCCATGATGAAAGAAATTCTTTTACTTCATTATTTTCGATTTTCATCCTATCTCGCTATCTAATAAAAATGTGATACAACAACAAGCCTATTATCAAACCTTTAAAAAAAGAAATCCACAATAAAGCATAATCTGAAATACCGAATTTATCTTTTAAATACTTAATTAATTTATTATGTGCATTTAAGATATATTATATAAACCATTGTTTAATAATCATAAATATGAAATGGTTCATATTTACAAATTATCAAAATTCCTTTTACCACCTTCAATCATTTTTTCAAGTATTTCTCCCTCATGGCTTTTCAAATTTTGATTGCTACTATTGTTTACTAATTCTTGTAATTTTATAAAACCATCCTCATCGGGGCTCAAGCACGTGACTGTTGAGCCAATAGTGTTCAGCATTGCTGTGATCTTCTGTGTATTTGAAGGTAGAACCGCGAATGGAGTAC
>MDTG01155512.1_pt1 | contig 21123 bp, 23 predicted proteins | sample 811421 | NCBI WGS metagenome assembly MDTG01 (sample SAMN05326645, study PRJNA326480) | marine metagenome | isolation source: seawater | place: Pacific Ocean: South East | collected 2011 | reverse complement strand
TTCAACCACCCATGACTGACTGATTTACATACCTTTTTCCTAGGGCTCTTCCGCCAAGAACTGCATCTTTGCGGGAATAGCTTTATATCCGTCTCAAAAACATCACCAGCTGGTGGCCCAGCGGCATTCGCGAAGGTGCTGATTTTGCGATTCCGACCCATGAGTGAGCTTAGTGGTTATGCTTGTAAAGAAACTATCACTCTGGCATAACAAACAGCAAGCACCCCCTGTAGTGGGTACTTGCTGTGTTAAAATATCAGCGACTGTTAGAGCGTTCGCGAACTGGCTGGGGCTCGTCTTCTTCTGCAGTGTCAGTACTTGCTATTGGAGTGGCGGCTGTATGACTAAACGCACCAAGCCTTGTTACAGCCTCAGCATTCGCTGCACGTCCCCCTGCAGATGCTTCCTCATCAGTCTGCGACGGTCGCGCTGGTGCCGGTTGATATTGACGAGCCTGCCACTCTGGCATGACTGGATTGATAAAGTCCGAGAAGTACTCCGTGCGCAATCGATTCTCATGATTATCAAAAACACCTTGGAGATAACTTTTGCTATCCCACTCCATCTTGGATAATTGAGCGATGATATTCACATGGTGAGGCTCAGTAGCTAACAAGGGTTTTATAGCTAGGGACACCGCCACTAACCGTTGTTGATATTCATCGGAAGATTGCGCAATCTTGTCTTTAATATCGCGAAGAATCTTAGCCATAGTCTCATCGTCAATATCTTTCTTTGGCTCTTGTTCTTCCACACGAAAACAGTCAATAATATTTGCAGCTTCAGATGCTGTACCAAGTAGCATTTCAATAGCAGGGGAATAGTCATCAGAGCCGACTGAATCATAGTAAGCCTGAATAATGGTAGCTTGTTATTGTTGGGTAAATTGTGGATAAGACATATAGTAACCTCCTGGGTAGTGAAATCAATTATTATTGTGGCTCTAGATAATGGCAGGCATTATACTAGCGCTCTGTATAAAATTCAACCGACATTAACTTGATGATTTATAGTTCTTTTTTTAGGATTCTTCCGCTAAAAACCTCATAACTCCCGAAAAATCCATTTCAGCGAAGCCTGCATCACAAAATTGCTCATAGATATCCGTCGCATGGGCACCTAAGGGAGTAGTCGCATTGACTTGGCTGCCAGCTTCTTGAGACAAGCGTAAATCTTTTAACATCATCTTGCCCATGAAGCCGGCTTGGTAGTCATTATTGGCGGGTGACGTGGGTAATGGTCCTGGTACCGGGCAATAACTAGTGAGCGACCAGCACTGACCGGAGGCTGCCGAACAAATATCAAAAAACACTTGGTTATCCAGTCCTAGCTTTTGCCCCAGTTGAAAGGCTTCACACACCCCTATCATCGAAATACCTAACAGCATGTTATTGCAAATTTTCGCGGCCTGACCATTGCCGGCACCACCGGCATGAAAAATATTTTTGCCCATGCATTCAAAGATGGGTTTTGCGCGGTTAAAATCCGCTTCACTGCCACCGACCATAAACGTTAATGTCGCCGCCTCAGCACCTGCTGTGCCACCGGAGACAGGTGCGTCCAATAATGCTAAGCCTTTCATGTCTGCCTGGGCGTGTATTTCCCGGGAGGTAGCGACATCAATGGTGGAACTCTCTATCAGTAAACAATCGCTATGAACGTAATTCAAGATCCCTTTATCACCCAAATACACGTCCCGCACATGCTCACCCGCTGGTAACATGCTAATGACCACATCCACATCACTGACCAGTTCAGCAAGACTACTCGCCCCAATAGCCCCCATTTGCACGACATTCTCAAGTGCGTCAGGAACAACATCATAAGCAATCACTGTGTGACCTTTGGCTAATAGATTCTTCACCATAGGGCCACCCATGTGACCAACACCAATGAAACCAATATGTGTCATAAGACCTCCTTGTAACGAGTAGTTAGGCTTGATAACGACTTAAGATAGCTTGCACGTCGTCATAAGCCGCATCTGGATTTTGTACATCAACGATAGCGACGCCAATAAAACCACCCCGCGCAGAAATCGCCGGCACCGACAAATAAATCGTGCCCATGTTATAAAAACGCTGAATGACATTGCGACGCATATAGACTTCAGTAATATGCGCGTATTTGATGGATTTTTTTTCGATAGTCCAAAAGCCTTCGGCGTATTCAAGTCTGTCACGGTAAAATTTGTATTCCGTCTGCTGATAGGTTTGGCTGCGGACAAAATAAATAAATGCCGGCACCGTGATGAAGAATAACAAGGGGAAAAACACAAACCACTGCCAACTGGCATCGGTCCAGCCCCAGCTCAGGGTGAACAATACAAAGCTTATACCCGCACAAGCACCACCGACAAAGATACTGATATTTAACTGCAAAGGGAAATAATAGGCCAACAACACCCAGGGGATGAGTTTCGGTTTCAGGGTCTTCTCAGGTTTATCCATATTACGCCTCTTCAAAATAATCCAAAATTAATTGCACACTGCGTTGCCCTCGGTATTCATTAACGTCTAGCTTGTAGGCGGCATTGATCCGTTGCGCCCGGTGGTTTGGCCAAAGATTCAGATCCACATTAAAAGCAATAGCATCCAAGACTCGGTCTTCTTTCTTCAAGGTTAATTTGAGATGCTTAGCCCCCACTAGCCGTTGCTGCACCACGGTAAATAAACCATCAAACATTGGCTCAGGAAACGCTTGGCCCCAGGGGCCAGCATCGCGCAACATGTCAGCAAAAGCAGCATTGAATTCTTTCTTACTCAATTCACCATCAGAGTACACCGTGCTAGCCAGAATATCATCGGTGACATGCTCCCCCACGACTTCGGCGAAGCGTTGTTTGAAAGTGGGCAAATTGGCTTTAAGAAGCGTCAAACCTGCCGCCATGGCATGACCGCCAAACTTATCAATTAAACCCGGTTCGCGCGTTGCGACTTCATCTAACACATCACGAATATGCAAACCCGGAATCGAGCGGGCCGAGCCTTTGATGAAACCATCATCGGCATTAGCAAAGGCAATCACCGGACGGTGTACCCGTTCTTTGATGCGAGCAGCAACAATCCCAATCACCCCTTGGTGCCAATTCTCCTCGAATAGACACAAACCCATAGGTACCGTCGTTGCATCCACATGCACCGCATCGATGGCTTTAAGGGCTTGCTTTTGCATGTCAGTCTCAATGGACTTACGCTCTGTGTTCAATGAGTCTAATTCACTGGCCAGCATGCGGGCTTGTTTGTCATCTGTACTAAGTAAGCATTCGATGCCATGGGACATATCATCCAAGCGCCCCGCCGCATTCAAACGTGGCGCGACGGCAAAGGCTAAATCGGCGGCGACTACCGATGATAATTTACGTTTGCCAATCTCTAACAAGGCCACAATGCCTGGTCGACATTTGCCGGCACGAATGCGGCGTAAACCTTGTTGCACGAGAATGCGATTATTGCTGTCTAGAGGCACCACGTCAGCTACTGTGCCTAAAGCCACTAGATCTAACAACTCTGCCATATTCGGTTCGGGAATTGCTTGACTGACAAACCAGTCGACGTCCCGGAGTTTAGCACGAAGCGCTAACATGACATAAAAAATCACCCCCACGCCGGCGAGGTTTTTGCTGAGGAAAGGATCGCCGTGGCGGTTAGGATTAACAATAGCATCGGCATCGGGTAACTCAGCCCCTTGCAAATGGTGATCGGTGATAACCACTTGCATGGCTTTACTCTTTGCATAAGCCACACCATCAATACTGCTAATACCATTGTCCACAGTTACTAACAAATCCGGCTGCCAGGACTCGGCCTCTTTGATAATCTCTGGCGTTAACCCATAGCCGTATTCAAATCGGTTAGGAACAATATAATTCACATGCTGAGCACCAAAGCGCTTTAGCGCCGTCATAGCAACACAGGAACTGGTCGCCCCATCGGCATCAAAGTCACCGACAATCATAATGCGTTTATTGTCTTTGATAGCGTTATATAAACAGTCGACGGCTTTATCAATATCCATTAACTCACTATAAGGTAATAGATTCTCCAATCCATGGGCCAGCTCATCCGGTTGGGTTATTCCCCTGGCGCTGTAAATTCGTTGTAGGATGGGATGAATGCCCTCACCTAGATTAATGTCGTTGGATTTATCGTCACGGCGAATGATTATTTTGCGCATATTAGTCTATTCCTATCTGCTGTCGTCGTCGCCACCAGCGACTGAGTAATGATTTAGTCAGTTGCACCTGTCTTGCGCCCCCCCAATACACCGTGAGTTCGGTAATTTGACCTAACCTCAGGCTGCGTAAGGCGTTTTTCAGCCAAGCATCCTCTAACTGCGGTAGTTGCCGTTCTGATAATACCATTAAATATTTCCCAGGCTCGGGAAATTCACACACACTGTAATCTCTTGGTAAAGTCTCAACTTTCACACCACTTAACCCCCCTAACCCTGTGGCTAAGGGATCATCACTCCAAATGGTCTGCCAATGATTGTGGTGAACGACAGGTAATTTCCCCGCCCCCCAAAACCATAAACCGTTGACGTCAAGGTCCCCAGCCATTCGGCGGGTGTGATTAACATCGCTAGTGTGTAGCAGCATCTGGATTTCTGTGAATAAAGTTCGCCAAAAGGCACCTTGGGTATCCCGCGGCAACAATCCCGAAAGATTTTTGCCGATGGCAGCGTCTACTGGTATAGCAGTTAATGGCGGTATACTTGCCCCGTGTAAATACCAATTGCCTGCGGGACTGACCGTTATAGACATTGATAAAGGTTCGAGAAATCCATTGAGCAGATGGCGCAAACTGTCTGCCTCATTATCACGTAACGTGATCGATTCAATTAAATAAGCCGCCTTGTGATCCGCTTGCAAATGTACCGGTTGGCAGTGTAACCAAATGTCATTATTAACAGGGAGACTTTCCCCTAAGGCCATGACTGCGGCAGTAGGCAAACTCGGATGTTTTTCGACATTAAACTGCTGAAACAAATAATCCGGTATTGACGCTGCTGTAATCGCTTGTGCTGTCCCACGGGTGAGCAAGATCTTAAGGCTAGGCATTGCGGCTACCTCGATGCTTCCGCTCGAGAGCCTTGGCAATACAATAGTTAATTGGCGCTGGGGAGGTGACATTTAATCCACACTACTGGTTGATTGTCCCGATGGCATTATCCCATCTTCAGCAAACACTTTGCCGATACGGGCAATGGCTTCGCGCGTGCGGTCCAAATCCTCGACCAAGGCTAAACGCACATGGTCATCCCCTGCTTCACCAAAACCGGCCCCAGGGGAAACTGCCACATGAGCTTGTTCTATTAAATACTGACAAAATTCGATAGAGTTCATCTTGTATTGCGCCGGAATTTTCGCCCAGACAAACATTGTCGCTTTGGGCTTCGCCACCGTCCAGCCAATGCTGTTTAAACCATCACACAAGACATCCCGTCGTTCTTGATAACAGTCTCGAATGCTATCGATGCAGTCTTGCGAACCATCCAATGCGGTAACCGCCGCGTGTTCAACCGGCGCAAATGTGCCGTAGTCCATGTAGGATTTCAAGCGGGCAAGCGCGGCAATAATGTCTTTGTTGCCAGAAATAAAACCCAGCCGCCAACCAGGCATGTTATAGGTCTTTGACATGGAATAACTCTCAACCGCTATGTCTTTAGCACCGGTCACTTGCAAAATTGATGGCGCTTGAAAACCATCAAAACACAATTCCGCATAGGCAAAATCATGAATGATCCAGATATCATTGGCCTTCGCTAGGGCGACAATTTTTTCGAAGAATTCAATATTCACACACACGGTTGATGGATTACTGGGGAAATTCAGCACCACCCCCTTCGGTCTTGGCCAACAATTATTGATGGCATGTTCCAGGCGCTCACAAAACGTCTCAAGGGGGGTCAACGCGATATGATGAACATTCGCACCCGCTATCACAAAACCGTACATATGCACCGGGTAACAGGGTGATGGCACCACCACACTGTCATTCGTATCAACCAAAGCCATCGCCAAATGGGCGAGGCCTTCTTTGGAACCAATAGTAACGATAGTTTCACTCTCTGCATCAAGGTTTACAGCAAAGCGGCGCTGGTACCAACGGCAAATAGCTTCTCGCAACGCTTGGGTGCCCCGGGAGCAGGAATAACGGTGGTTAGCCGGTTCTTTCGCGGCCTCTATAAGACTATCGACAATATGGTCAGGTGTCGCTCGGTCGGGATTCCCCATACCAAAATCAATGACGTCGTGGCCTTGGCTACGCACTGACTGTTTGAATTCATCGACGATACTAAATACATAGGGAGGTAAACGTTTAATGCGTGGAAAAGCGTCCATAGGGATCCTTAGTTATGTCATGGGAAGTAGTGCTTCTTTGCCTATTCCCTCTATTTACTGTTAAGATAACCGCCATTGAAAACCCTGTCAATGAAGGTCGTAACATGCAATTGAGCTTAGACACTGGTAATGGTAACTACCGTATCCGCGCTTATGAACCTGGTAACATCACAATCAATAACGACCATTACCAATCCAGTATGATTGTCACCCCTAAACAATTAGTCAGCGATTGGCCGCCACAAACTATCGCCGAATTACTGACTGCGCATTTACAGGATTTGCTGATAGACAAGCCGGAAGTCATTTTGCTGGGCACGGGCAGCCAATGTGTCTTTCCTGAACAAGATGTATTAGCCCCTATCCGCACCCAACAGATTGGACTTGAAATTATGGACACAGCTGCTGCTTGTCGCACGTTCAATGTCTTAATGGCAGAAGGACGGCAGGTAGTGGCAGGCTTAATTATCCGCTAGTTGCCGCTGCCGAAAACAGCTGGTCAAATGATCATTAACCATCCCCGTGGCCTGCATGTGAGCATAACAAATCGTCGAACCAATGAACTTAAAGCCCCGTTGTTTGAGGGTTTTGGCCATCAGATCAGACTCCGGTGTGGTTGCTGGCACTTGCTCTAGGGTGTCCCAGGTATTTTGTAATACTTTACCATCGGTAAATTGCCACAGATAATCACTGAAGCTCTCGCCTTGCTCTTTTAACTGGAGATAGATCTTCGCATTATTGATAACAGCGTCAATTTTGCGACGATTGCGAATGATGCCAGTATCTTGCATGAGGCTTAGGATTTTTTGCTCACTGAAACGAGCAATTTTGTGTGGGTCAAAACTGGCGAATGCGCGGCGGAAGTTTTCGCGCTTCTTTAAGATGGTCAGCCAACTGAGCCCGGCCTGCATGCTCTCTAAAGTCAAAAACTCAAACAGTTGCTCATCATCATACAGTGGCACCCCCCATTCTTCGTCATGGTAGGTAATGTATAAGGGATCATCGCTGCACCAACCGCAACGTTGTAAGCTCACGATGACTTCCTGAGGGCAGGATAAATTCGCACTTGTTTGACGCGGTTATCTTTGATCTCAACCACTTCTACTGGATAACCATTCAAGCGCAAACAGGCACTGTGTTCAGGAATGGTTTCAAGGTATTCGATAATTAAACCATTCAGGGTTTTTGGTCCAGTTGTGGGAAACTCCCATTCCATTAAGCGGTTTAGCTCACGAATATTCACACTGCCATCCACCATATAACTGCCATCTGGCGCCTGAGTTACAAATTTGCTGACGCTTGGGGTTTCACCGGCGAATTCCCCCACCAGCTCTTCAAGAACATCTTCAAGGGACACTAAACCTTGGATATCACCATACTCATCCACCACCAATGCCAAACGTTGTTTCTCAGAGCGGAAGTTGAGTAATTGAATATTCAGCGGTGTGACTTCCGGTACAAAATACACCTCTCTAGCGGTCTTCTCTAAAGAGGCTTTGTCCAAACGCCCCTCACTCAACAAACGCAAGGCATCGCGCATATGCAAAATACCTTGGACATTGTTAATATCACCTCGATACATGGGAAGTTTGGTGTGCCGCGCCCCAGTGATTTGTTGCGATATATCAGCCCAGTCATCATCAAGATTGATACCAACAATCTCACTCCTCGGGATCATGACATCATCCACGGTGACTTTTTCGATGTCTAATATCCGTAATAACATCTCCTGGTGATGAGATGTAATCCGTCCGGCAGATTCCATCACCACCGTTCGCAATTCTTCGCTGGTCAGTCTATCTGCCCCACGATGGCCGACTTTTACGCCAAAAGCGCGCAATATCGTATTAGCAACAGCCGTGGCTAACCACACCACGGGATAAAGGATCTTCAACAATAGTTGCAGCGGCCACGAGACAATGAAAGCAATGCGTTGAGGAAATAATGCAGCTAAGGTTTTGGGTGCGATTTCAGCGAAGATCAATACCACGAGGGTCAATATTACCGTCGCAATAACAACCCCTATCTCGCCAAACAGACGCACGGCAATAACCGTAGCGATAGCAGAAGCCAAAATATTCGCAAACGTGTTACCTATCAGTATCACACCCAATATTCTGTCTGGACGTTCCAGTAAACGACTCACTCGCAGTGCAGCGCGATTTTTGGCGCGGGCCAAATGACGCAGGCGATAACGGTTCAAAGACATCATACCTGTCTCAGAGCCCGAGAAAAAACCGGATAAACAAATCAAAGCAATAAGGGCGATGAACAGTGCGCCGACTGACGTATCTTGCACAAGGAATTCCTATACTAATAACCCAATCAAATAACGACTACCAAAAAAGGCCAGCATCAACAGCACCACCCCAGCAATAGTCCAGCGGATCGCCGTACGACCCCGCCACCCCAAATAATAGCGCCCCCACAGCAGGATAGCAAAAACTAGCCACGCCAGAATAGACAGTATGGTTTCATGGACCACCGTCGGGCTAAAGAGATTGTGGAAAATAACCATGCTGCTGAAGATCAATAAGCTCAACAGAATAAAGCCCACCAAGATAATCTGGAATAATAACGTCTCCATGGTCTCTATAGAGGGAAGCGCTAACATTAAACGGGATGGGTGTTTGCTGCGCAATAATCGGTCTTGAATCGCTAACAGCACCGCCTGCAAGGCCGCAGTACAAAAAACACTAAAAGCCAAGATGGCCAGCAATATATGGGTCAATTGTTTCGGGTTATCACCAGTATCAATAACATGCTTACCTGGTAGCATTAGCACGAGAATAATTGAAATTGACGCCAAGGGGTAAAGGAAAATAACTAGATTTTCCAACGAGTTACGCATCATTGTAAAAGTAACAAGTAAAGACGAAGTCCAAAAAACCAACGACACAATATTCATCAATGCCAAGTTCTGACCAGCAGCGGTATCAATCCAACGGTGTAAAAGATAAGCATGTAGCAACACGGCTAAGGCACCACACACCAAAACGGCGGGCTTACCTTCACTCAGTTTGCCACCCAAGCGCAAGGATTGAACAACTCCTGCGGCCAGGTAAAGTAGAATGGTGACGATGGAAAGGTATAGCATGGTCGGTAAAATAGCCTTCTGTTGTAGATCCTGCAATACTCGCATCATCGCATATCTGAAGCCCTGATTGAAGATCATATCAAATCCTATATACTACAGCCCATTAATCAATCAATGGAAGCGACGTATGTTTACCAATCTTAGCGAACGCCTTGGCAATACCCTGCAAAAACTCCGTGGCCAAGGCCGTTTAACCGATGACAATATTAAGGATACCCTGCGTGAAATTCGCATGGCACTACTCGAAGCCGATGTGGCCTTACCGGTAGTCAAAGACTTCATCGAGGTCATCCGCGAACAAGCTGTCGGCCAAGAAGTACTGAAGAGCTTAAGCCCCGGCCAAGCCCTCATCAAGATAGTCAATGACGAACTAGTCAACGTCATGGGCGAAGCCTGCGCTGAGTTGAATCTTGCGACCCAACCGCCGGCTGTGGTGTTAATGGCGGGTCTACAGGGTTCGGGTAAAACCACCTCTGTTGCCAAGCTTGCCCGTTGGTTAAAAGAAAACGACAAAAAATCAGTCCTTGTCACCAGCGCTGACGTCTATCGTCCTGCCGCTATCGAGCAGTTGAAAACACTAGCCGCCGCCATTGAAGTGGATTACTTCCCTAGCCATGCCGGTGAGAACCCCGTCGACATTGTCAAAAATGCGGTGCAAGAAGGGAAGAAAACGTTTGCTGATGTAGTTATCGTCGATACCGCCGGTCGCTTACACGTGGATGAAGAGATGATGGATGAAATCAAACACATCCACCAAGCCATTGATCCTATTGAGACCTTATTCGTCGTTGACAGTATGACCGGACAAGATGCCGCAAATACAGCCAAAGCCTTCAACGATGCCCTGCCCTTAACCGGTGTGATTTTGACAAAAGTCGACGGTGACGCCAGAGGCGGTGCGGCATTATCCATTCGTCATATTACTGGTAAGCCGATTAAATTCCTCGGGAGTGGCGAAAAGACCGAAGCCTTAGAGCCTTTCCACCCTGACCGAGTTGCTTCGCGTATTCTTGGTAAAGGGGATATTGTTTCCTTAGTCGAAGAAGTAGAAGCTAAAGTCGACAAAAAGAAAGCCGAAAAGCTCAGCAAAAAAGTCAAAAAAGGCCGTTTTGATTTAGAAGACTTCCGCGAACAATTACAACAGATGACCAACATGGGCGGCATCGGCAAATTACTGGACAAACTTCCCGGCACCGGTCAATTGCCTGCCGGCATGAAAGAGCAGATGATGGGAGATAAAACCTTCAGCCGCTTTGAAGCCATGATCAATTCCATGACGCCCCAGGAACGCAAACACCCACAGATCATCAAAGGCTCGCGCAAACGTCGTATTGCTGCTGGATCCGGTACTGAAATTCAAGATGTTAATCGTTTGATCAAGCAATTCACCCAAATGCAAAAAGCCATGAAGAAATTCTCCAAAGGTGGCATGAAAAAAATGATGCGACAAATGCAAGGCAAAATGCCACCCGGTGGGGATTTGCCGTTTTAGCAGCAATTCCCGCTGGAAGCGGGAACCGCTCTATTGTTTTAGGAATTCAAAGGCAAGGACTCAAGCCTTGCTCATGGTTGAGTCCTTATCTGTTAACGCACAAATGAACCAATATGCTTAACAAGCTCCACTGGCAATGCACGTAGAGATACATCATCTGCTGGGTTATCGCTACCAACAACAGCTCCCCAGGTTACGAAAAAATTATGGCGCTCTTGAGCCGCCGCCTTAGCTTGGCGAGCCAACTCTTCGAGGAATTTTGCTCTGTTAATCATGAGTTTTGACTCAATTGCATAACCCCCGGACTCTTCGATGCGTATATCGTCTCCTGAGACAAATTTCTCAGCCTCACAAGCTGACCCAAGATGTTTAAGAACTGAATTAATCAAGTGAAGATCAATCTCAAATTCCAGGCGATCGTCCTCAAATAAGTATATATCTAAACTGCTAACTAGTTGCGCAACGTTATATGGGCAGTCTTTGTTAATGACCTTATAAAACTCATCCAACCCCACACCCATCAACGATTCTTGCAAACGAGACTCAATCCGGGATCGCAAAAACTGCTTAATGACTACCATCGCATAATAGATGCCGTGACGAGTCTTAAGGTCAGTCAAATTACTAGCACCGCGATTCAACAATTTAATCAAATACGGGTCTTTTATGATGCTGGTGACAGTAAACTTATCGTCATCACATTGTGATTCTTCGGGCCGGCTAACATCAACGGTATAAAGATGGGGTAATATATTGGCTATTTTTTTTTGTGATTCTAGATGTCTTTTTTTGGCACAATCTATGTCAGTTAATTTCTGCCCGCCATGATTTTCAGTATCCCCCATAAACCACAAGGCTCTGCGCTTGTTCTCTAGTAACATCTCAGTCAGCTGACTAAACATATGTTCAGTCGCAAAGTATATCGCCCCATCACGGTATTCGCAGCTATGGCCCGTTAAGGTTTTGAAATTACGTTCAATGGTTTCTTTGTTTAGTGGATAAGTCATAAGGCACCTAATTGTTGAAATTTGGACCGCATCCTACTGGGGATATATTAACTAGACCTTAAGGCTTCGAGATTTATCTTCCCTTTGGTATCACTTTTTTGGAACCAAAAATGTGATTTTCATCACGAAATTGGTCGATGCTAATCTGGTGCTTAAATGCTACAACATTAACAAACCCGCAAAACCGCTTAAGAGTTACAGCAACCATGAAATCTTTAAGACATATCTCCACGATATCGGTTTGTTGGGCGCAATGAGCCAATTAAATGCAAAAGTGCTGCTGGAGGGTGATCTGTTGTTCCAAGAATATAAAGGCGCATTGACCGAAAATTTCGTTGCCCAATCGCTCACAAACACACTCGATCACCCGCTTTTTTATTGGACCAGTGAAGGGAAAGCAGAGGTTGACTTTGTAGCAGATATTGATGGTGACAACTTACCTCTTGAAGTCAAAGCTGGAAGCACCAAGAAAAAGAAAAGCCTTACTACCTATCAAGAAAAGTATAAGCCCAAACGTGGTATACGCCTGTCGCCAATGAATATTGCTCGCGACGGTGAACTTATCAATATTCCATTGTATGGGATTGACGAACTTACACGACTGTTGGCAAATTAGGCAGCTTAAAAACTTATACCCTCAATAAATAGTGACGACTACACGTAATAAACCACCTCTAGGCATGACATTTCCTCTGATTATTATTTACTGCAAGTTTAGCGGGAATTGGTCATGAATACTACAACTCCTGCTAACCCCATAATTTTATTGATAAAAGTCATCTCTAGAGAGATATTCTCGAAAAACACCCCCGACTTTTCCGCGTGACACCCGGAAAAGAACCCCCTCTTTTCTGCATGACTCCCGGAAAAGAACCTTGTCTTTTCCGGGAACAGTGACGACTTTTCAAAATATACTACGTCTAGCCGGCATAAGTACTTGCGACAAATTTATGATAAGACGCCAGGCTTGGTGGGCGAACAAATCAAGTATGTGGCTATTTCGCCAGATATGGACTCCCGTTACTTAAAGGAAGGCATTGATGACTTACGCAAAGCCGGGATTATTTTTCCTATTTATTCAACTTCTGGGGCTGGCTTGCCTTTAATCACCCATAAACAAGAGAAAAAGAAATTAAGCCTCCACGAGAATATCCTCTCAGTGCCGTTTTATATGATTCACCGCTTAGAAGAGTTACTGAAACAACTATAGTAATGTCAATCGCGATTTTTAGAGGATTTTTGCGATTTTTTTTAATATCTGTATAATGGCCGAATAATTAAGTTACGCAGGAGTTTATTTAAAATTGCAAAAAAATCAACCGTTACAATTTTGTAATGAGACGATTCACCCTGGCGAAAGCCTCTCCCTAGCGCTACCGATGCCTGAATTATTTAGCTGCGCGCCACTGTATATGCCAATTAAAGTTGTACACGGCAAAAAAGCCGGTCCGTGTTTACTCGTTATTGCTGCCATGCATGGCGATGAGTTAAATGGCACTGAAATCGTCAATCGTTTAATGGAGCTTAACACGCTCAAAAAATTGCGCGGGACATTAATAACCGTACCCGTTTTTAATGTTTATGGTTTACTGAACCGTTCCCGGCATTTACCCGGTGGGGTCGACTTATACAGCGCATTTCCAGGCAACAAAAATGGCACTCATGCCGCACGGATTGCCCATTTGTTCACGACAGAAATTTTCTCTAAGGCTGACATTTGTCTTGATCTACAAACCGGTGAACTTAATCATACCAACCTGCCGCAGGTGTTTGTGAATTTTGATGATAAACGCGCGAAACAATTAGCGGATGTATTTAGCGCACCGGTGATCTCGAATATTGCCTGCGAAAAAGGCATGCTGCGTACGTTAGCCCATAAACAACAAAAACCTTATATCACTTACGAGGCTGGTGAAGCAATGCGTTTTGATGAGCATGCCATCAAAGTTGGTCTCAAAGGCATTATGCACATTATGCGTAAACTCGATATGATCCCCAGCAAATCACCGACAAAAGATCCCCTCGCAAAAAGCTTTTTTACCGACAAAAACATCTGGATCCGCGCATCCACCAGTGGTGTTAGCCACAGTAAACTCAAGCTTGGCCAATGCGTCAAAAAAGGCGAAACACTGTGTGTTATCAAAGATCCTTTCGGCGCAACTGCCAGCGAGACTGTCACCAGTCCACAAGAAGGTGTTATTGTGAGCATGAATAATTTGCCGCTAGTACATGAGGGTGAAAGCTTGTTCCAATTAGCGACCTTCCCCAAGATTGGTCATGCTGCAAGTCATTTAGAGGACTGGGAACAACGCAGTAACGAATCATTCTAGAGGTATTATGCAAGACCAACAGGAAAAATCGCCAATTTCAGCGTTAGGTCTTTTGATCTGGGGCTTGGCGGCGTTTTTCTTTTTGTATGAATTCTTCCTCAGAACCTTCATTGGTAGTGTTGCTCACCAAGTTATCCATGATTTACGCCTCAATGCTGAAACTTTTGCTATCCTGGGTTCCGCTTATTACATCGCATATGGTGTTATGCAAGTGCCCGTCGGGATCTTAGTTGATAAATTCGGCGTGAAGCTGATTATGACGTTTGCTATCTTGGTTTGTGCCGCGGCAACTTTGTTATTTGCCCACAGTGCCGGCTTTAGTGCAGCATTGATCAGTCGCATGCTAATGGGTTTTGGCTCATCTTTTGCTTTCGTGTGCTTATTAGTCATTGCCGTAACCTGGTTTCCCAAACGCTATTTTGCATTCTTTGCGGGAACCTCACAATTTATTGGGACTCTCGGCCCACTCTTGGCCGGTGGACCACTTATTGCGGTAATGAGTAAATATCACCAGGATTGGCGCACTACCTTGAGCGAAATTGCTTTGTTCGGTTTCCTGCTAGCAGCAGCAGTCTTTCTGGTCGTCCGTAACAAGCCCCGTGGCGGTGAACAAGCCCTTGTCTACCTACAAACTGAAATACCGCTTTCAACCCGATTGTGGCGTCTTGCGAAAAATCGACAAGCGTGGTTTGTTGCCTTGTATTCAGCAACCAGTTATGTCTCTATCTCACTGCTTGGTGCCATTTGGGGAACAGAGTATTTACAAGCTGTTGGCTTATCACAACCGGTTGCAGCCAGCATCATTTCATTAACCTGGTTTGCCTATGGGATCAGTTGCCCCCTATTGGGCGCGCTTTCTGATATCGCCAAACGGCGTAAGCCTGTCTTGTTATTATGTGCCACCATTGGCTTGATAGCGACATCCGTTATTACTTTTTTACCGCTGCACCACACTTGGGCATATGCTATCGCGTTCTTCGGCTTAGGCATCGCCGCCTCCGGGCAGAATGTCGGCTTTGCTGCCATCGCTGAACATGTGGATATTGCTACCCGCGCGAGTGCATTAGGCCTCAATAATGGCGCGATGACCCTATTTGCGTCGTTTATACCACCTTTAGCCAGTTTTTTTATTTCTCACTCCGCAGGCACTAATCCATTATTAGTACGTGATAATTTCACCCTTGGCTTTAGCATTATGCCGCTACTGTATTGCACGGCCATCGTGATTGCCTGGCTCTTCATCAAAGAAACTTACTGCAAACCCCAACAAGAAGCGATTGTATTGAACCCAACCTTAAATGAGTAAGGAGTATCTTATGACTCGGCTATTCAAAGCCCCGCAAGGCGAAGATGATAAACATGCCTATCACACGCCTCTTGAAACCAAAGTCAAAGAAATACTCTCGCCTTTTCAGGAATATATTGCTAGCCAAATAACCGCTAGCTTTCTATTGTTGGTTTGCACCATCATCGCTATTGTCTGGGCGAGCCTTCCCAACCTCTCACAATGGTATACCGCACTGACGCAACTTGCTTTAGGGCTTCACCTAGGCAGCATCCATCTTGTTATGCCGTTGAAATTCTGGGTTAATGATGTTTTGTTAACCTTGTTTTTTTTCTTCGTTGGACTTGAAATCAAACGGGAATTTTTGGTTGGTGAGCTAACGAACCCCAAACAAGCTGTCTATGTCATCGTTGCCGCCATCGGCGGTATGTCCATACCACCGCTGATCTATCTATTATTCAATCACGATACCAGCACCGTTAGCGGCTGGGGGATACCGATGGCAACAGATACGGCATTTGCTCTAGGCATAATGAGTTGCTTTCGTCGATTATTACCCAAAGGCTTATTCTCATTCATGGCAGCACTGGCCATTATTGACGATATTGGCGCTATTATCGTAATTGCTGTGTTTTATACGACGGACTTAAATGTTGTCTTACTGCTACCTATACTCTTATTGGTGACAGTGCTGTGTTTGATGAACTATGCCGGCTTTCGCAAACCCTGGCCCTATTTGATCATTGGACTCATCATCTGGGGATTAATCGAAAGCGCTGGCATTCATGGCACTATTGCGGGTATTTTGGTGGCATTTTTGATCCCTGCCCGCCCCCATTATGGGCCAAGACGCTTTATCCGCAAGACTCGTGAACTATTGGATGATTTTGAAAATCATCGCACAGCAAAACCACGGGTATTAGAAGATGACAAACAGCATGAAGTATTAGAAGAAGTCCAACAGATAGCCCAAGAAGCAACAACACCCCTCCAACGCTGGGAAAGCCGGCTAGAACTACCAGTTGCCTTAGTCATTTTGCCACTATTTGCCTTAATCAATGCGGGTATCGCTCTTCGACCATCCTTACTCCCGGAGTTGCTGCACAATAGCGTAGCCCTTGGGATCTTACTTGGCTTACTGGTTGGCAAACCTATTGGCATTATTTTGTTTAGCCAATTAGCCACCTGGTGCAAGTTTGGTATCCCACCTATGGGCGTTAGTCGTTCACATATCAGTATCGCTGGACTATTAGCCGGGGTTGGCTTCACCATGTCTTTGTTCATTGCGAATCTGAGTTTTGCTGATCATGAGACCATCTTGCTGGCTAAGGCTGCTATCCTCTTCGGTTCGCTATTAGCTGCCGCCATAGGCTTAATAAGTATCCTGACATTCGGCACAAAGATGAAGCCGAACAAGCAGTAGAATGAAACCAAACTGGCTATGAATTATCCCGAAAAAAACTTGCTAAACCCTTGCGCAATGTAGGATTTTCCCCTAGAATGCGCCATTCCCTGGGCCTGGGTAGGAATATCTGTGGCTTTAGGGGCAGAATTAAGACTGAAATGAGGAAATAAATACCATGGTAGTTATTCGTTTGGCCCGAGGTGGGGCTAAAAAACGTCCATTTTATCATGTCGTTGTCGCTGATAAGCGCTGCCCACGTGATGGTCGTAGCATTGAAACCGTTGGTTTATTCAACCCTGTGGCCCGCGGCCAAGAAGAGCGTTTACGCTTGGATCTTGAGCGCATTGACCACTGGATCAAGACTGGCGCCCAGCCTAGCGACCGCGTTAAGTCATTGATCAAAGAATTTAGCAAGTCTGCGACTGAAGGCAAGTCTGCAGCAGCTTAATGGTAATGGCCCCCCACACTGAACAACTCGCATCCGAACAGATGGTTACCATCGGGCGTGTTGGGGCGGCTTACGGGGTGAAAGGCTGGGTACGTATTCATGCCTTCACCAGCGAGTTGGCAACCATATTCAGTTATGACCCTTGGTATATTAATGACCAAGGCGAATGGCGCGCCGTGACTGTCATTGATGGTCGCCCCCACGGGGATGGTCTAGTGGCCCATGTTGAGGGTTGTGATGACCGTGATGCGGCCCGCTTACTGACCGGGGCAGATATTGCTATCACCCGGGAGCAATTACCGGAACTCGCTGAAGGCGAGTTTTATTTTGCGGATTTAGAAGGTTTGACTGTCAAAACTATCACGGGTCAGACGTTAGGGACAGTTGACTATATCCTCGATACCGGCGCGAATGAAATATTCGTGGTCAAGGGCGACAAAGAGCGTTTAGTGCCTTATGTCCAAGACCAAGTCGTGAAGAACATTGATATTGCGGCAGGCGTGATTACTGTCGATTGGGATCCTGACTTTTGATGCGTATTGGTATCATCAGTCTGTTTCCGGAAATATTTAATGCCTTGGATTATGGCATCGTGGGCCAAGCCCAAAAAAACAAGTTATTAAACATTGAGATGTGGAATCCACGAGATTTCACCCGTGATAAACGCCAAACGGTCGATGATAGACCTTATGGCGGCGGACCAGGCATGGTCATGATGGCTGAACCCTTACGGGGTGCTATCAAGAGTGCAAAGCAAACCCTGGGTGATGACACCAAAGTCGTGTATCTCTCCCCTCAAGGTAAGCGCTTTGAACAACGCCATGGTCAGGACTTTATCGCGCAGGAGAAAGTTTTATTACTGTGTGGCCGCTATGAAGGCGTCGATGAACGGTTAATTGAATCTGACGTCGACGAAGAGTGGTCCATCGGTGATTACGTATTAAGTGGCGGCGAATTTGCTGCTCTGGTAATGGTTGATGCCATTACCCGCTTAATACCGGGAGCGTTAGGCGATGAAGCTTCAGCGGTTGAAGATTCATTCGTAGCGGGATTGCTTGATTACCCCCACTATACGCGCCCAGAAGTAGAGCACGGCTTAGCCGTACCCAAGGTGTTAACCAGCGGTGATCATCAAGCGATCCGACGCTGGCGCTGGCAACAGGCCTTAGGTCGAACTTGGTTACGACGGCCCGATTTATTGGCAGAGCGAACATTGACTGCTAAGGAGCAGACACTGTTAGATGAGTTCATCGCCGCTCTTAAACAGGATAACGAGGAGTAATCCATGAGCAATATTATTCAACAATTAGAAGCCGAGCAAATGCAAGGTAAAGACATGCCAACCTTTGCCCCAGGCGATACCGTCGTGGTTAACGTAAAGGTTAAAGAAGGTAACCGTGAGCGTATTCAGGCGTTCGAAGGCGTGGTTATTGCCCGCCGTAATCGTGGTTTAAACTCTGCTTTTACAGTACGTAAAATTTCTCACGGTGTTGGTGTTGAGCGGGTGTTTCCCCTTTACAGTGCATTGATCGACAGCATTGAAGTAAAACGCCGTGGTGATGTGCGTCGTGCAAAGCTTTATTACCTACGTGGCTTAACTGGCCGTGCCGCACGTATTAAAGAAAAGCTAACTCGCAAAAAAGGCGCATAACTGCGCCTTTTTCCTGCGCTTCGCGCACGGGCTAAAATAACCGAGCAAGAATTGATGCTATCCACGGTTTTTCTCACCTCTCAAATAGGTACCATAGGTTGGACAAGTCAGAATGGATTTCTGACCCGCCTGGAGTATCTGCATGGGCACCCTGCCGACATCTCTCCAACGACAGCATTAGATAAACGAATTAGTCAGCAGATCTCAGACTATTTTGCGGGTACCTTGTACCAGTTTGATCTACCTCTGGATGTTCAGGGTACAGCGTTCCAACAACGGGTATGGCAAGCTTTGTGTAATATCCCCTATGGCGAAACCCGTAGCTATGGTGAGTTGGCTAGCGAACTCAATACCAGTGCCCGGGCCATCGGCAACGCCTGTCGGGCCAACCCTATACCCTTAATCATCCCTTGTCATCGCATTACCGCACAGCACGGCCTCGGTGGTTTTTCCGGCCAAACCCAAGGAGAAATGCTCGATATTAAAAAATTTTTGTTGGGGCATGAGCAAGCTCACCGCATCTGAATAACCCATTGGTCAACCGAATATTCAGGATAATTTGGCAATATGCTGAGTAAAGAATCTGTAAAGTTAATATTTCCTTAATATTCCAGACATAGGATGGCTACACCTTCGGGACAATGCTACGATAATCCGATGTATGAACGCTACAGACAACTCAAAACAGACGCTCAAAAACTCTATGATGAGCTTTTTAATCAACCACCCCCGGTTGATTTGTCGTCTATTTGCGCCCGTTGGCAGCGGTTTGATAGGGATGTCATTAGTGCGCTAACAACACTCCAGAATGATGAGACTGTGACACCATCACTTGCCAGTACTCATCATGATTTAATACGAAGAAAGGTCGCCTTTACGGCTAATGTCAAAGCCCCACCTTTTATGCACAATGAAGAACGAACCTATTGTTGCAGCACCTTAAGCAACAGCCAGATTTCTGACGCTACACTTTTTGAAGCCTATCAAACCCTGCTAAAAACTGCCAAAGCCATAAGAGAAGGTTACTCGCAAACAAAAATATTCCACGCTAACATAATCTCAAGGCTACAAGGCACATTCAATGATGAGCGATATGCAGAAAAAATAGCTGACTGGTACTCTAGAGAAACAAATACAATTGATAAATATTATTTGGATTTGATTTTTGGCGACCTATCATCAAACCAAATTCGTTATACTATTCGCCACTTTTATTCCTTGACTAAAGATATCAATAAGCTATGTCACTTACTCTTACTCGAACATCAGGGCGGCCATAGCCAATACCTTTATCACCCACTGTCAGAGCATATATTCACAGCGAATAATTTATCTCTTGATCAAGACATTGATATATGGCTTCCAGCTGACCATGAAAACTCTCCAATAATTACACGTTACGATATCACCAGAATTACAAAAATAGCTGAAAGTGAAGTCATTGAGCCCATCGATATGACATCTTTATTTCGCGTAATAACATACAGACATACCGATCAGTCTGGCACTTGCCATGTCAACTTAAGAATTATTCCTGCCGATAAAAATTCAGTCGACATACTGTTCACCCTTGCTCACAGCATCGAACAACAGCTAGCGGGCATAACTGACGATGCACGAGCCAAATTTGAGCTCGCCAAAAAAATTACTTTGCAGCTGCTGATCTGCAAGCTAATTATTGAGCCATTAAAAGCGTTCGATGCGAGCAACGTTAGCGATGGATTTCTGGGTTTTCTGAAATGGATTGACGCAATCACTAAATGCGATGAGTCATTTTCTTCCTCAGAAAATTTGTTCTCACTATTTAATGACTTCGTACAATACGCAACATGCGCGAACTTAACCAAGAGCCTTGAAGATGGCGAAAAACGCTACCTTCAAAATATCGCCCAGCATATAGAAAGCATCAAACTTGCCTTCAAAGGCCCTGCTCGATCCGAACAGCTAACCGGCTTTTCGCACCAGAGCTATTTTTGATGCAGAAAGGGGTAAAAAATTAACGAAAAAGCGGAATGTATATACAATACCTGAGCATTTTGAGTTGATTTTTTACCCTTTTATG
>MDTG01280005.1_pt1 | contig 21128 bp, 20 predicted proteins | sample 811421 | NCBI WGS metagenome assembly MDTG01 (sample SAMN05326645, study PRJNA326480) | marine metagenome | isolation source: seawater | place: Pacific Ocean: South East | collected 2011 | reverse complement strand
CTCATGAGAGGGAAGATTGGCTACATATTTATACCTATGCTGATTTGTGCCGACGCCGCGAGGAACTCACTGCTCGTTGGAACGAGTTGGCTCCAGAGATTGGTTTGCATGCCGTGTTGTCTGTTGATACCAAAGGACAACTATCAGCTGAGGGTCAATTTGCTTTTTATAAGGCTCTACGTGAGTTAGCTGTAGAGCAAAAAAAGTTAGCAAAAAAGTCTTCTGACATTTTTCCGGATTGGGCCAAAGCTTCTAATCTAGTCGTCAATCCTGCGGTTATTGACGAGTTAAGCTATGCGCTTGAGTATCACTTGAGCCGTCATGGACTATCAACAGTTAGTAACATCATGGCTAATTTAAAAAACATTATTGAAAAGTCTTCCGGAAAATTTAGTGCGGCAATAGCAAACTTTATCTCTGAAAAGCTTGGCAACCCTGAGGTGGAAGGTTCCCTGATACTAAAAGAATGGGACACCCTCGTCTTTGAGATAGAAAGGGTTAACTCAAAAAGAGAGGCGCTCGATGATGCCCAGATAATAATTGGGAAGATTCGTGATTCGGGTGGAATCGAGCTAGCAAAGCTGCTACTGGATCCCACCAAAGAATCAGGAAATTTGTTAGAACACCTCAATCTGGAAAATTGGCGGCTCAGGCGTCTAGCAACACATGTCTTTCTAATTGACTCACAAGAAAAAGTAAAAGAATTGTTTGCTCTACGGGCTGAACTTGAAGGTGATCTAACCAAAGCATATGAAAGGATATTGATACGGCGTACCTGGCAGCGCCTTGCAAAAACAGTAACCCCCTCAGTTCGAGCGTCCCTTCAAGTTTACCTTAATGCTATCCAGCGTATTGGCAAAGGAACAGGCAAAAAAGCCCACCGATTCAGGCAAGAGGCTCGGGAAGCAGCTCTAGAAGCCCAGAAAGCAATTCCTTGCTGGGTCATGCCGCATCATCGAATATCTGAGGCTTTACCAGCTGAAATTGGCTCTTTTGACCTTGTAATAATTGATGAGGCGTCCCAGTCAGATTTATCGGCTCTACCCGTGATGTTGAGGGGCTGTAAAATGCTCATAGTGGGGGATGATAGGCAGGTTGCTCCCCAGGCTATAGGATTCCAAGAAGACCGCATTAAAGAGTTAATGAGTAATGCCCTTTTAGATCAGGTGCCGGCGTTCAAAGATCAACTGGCACCTGACAGGTCAATTTATGATCTAGCTCGAGTGGTTTTTGCAAATAGCGGGGTTATGTTGAAGGAGCATTTCAGGTGCGTTGCTCCAATCATCGAATATTCGAAAAGAGAGTTTTATAAGCATGAATTACAGCCTCTTCGGCTTCCCTTGGCTTCTGAGAGCATATCGCCACCGTTGCTCGATGTTCTGGTGACATCTGGTCGCCGAGAGAAGTCTATTAATTCCCAAGAAATCGAATTTATAGTAGAGGATATAACTAGACTTTGTGGCGATCGTAGATTCGAAGGTAGATCGATAGGGGTTATTTCTCTTTTGGGAGAGGAGCAGGCAAATCGGATATGGGATAGGCTACTGGAAGAGTTGGGAATCGCACAGTTAAGGTCTCACAATGTCGTTTGTGGCGATGCGAGAATGTTTCAGGGTAGGGAAAGAGATATTATTTATCTCTCATTAGTTGTTGCTTCCAACGATTTGGGAGCGCCCCTTACAGGTGATGTTTTTTCTCAGAGGTTTAATGTGGCTACTTCCAGGGCGAGAGATCAGATGGTACTGGTTAGGTCTGTCAAGGAATCAGATCTGGCTTCTGGGGATTATTTGCGAAGGTCTTTAATAGACCATTTCTCCAATCCTTTTGAGAAAAATATGAATTTAACTGCATCATCAACGCGGCGATCTCTTTGTGAATCCTCTCTTGAAAGAGAGGTCTTTGATTGGTTGGAATCTAGAGGGTATCGTTTCCGTCCTAAGGTAGATGTGGGAATCCACAGAGTTGACTTTGTGGTTGAGGGACACTCGGATAAACGCTTGGCTATTGAATGCGATGGTGACAAATACCAGGGAGCAGACAGTTGGGTCCATTCAATGCAGAGACAAAGGGTTTTAGAGAGAACAGGTTGGGTTTTTTGGCGCTGTTTTGCTAGTAGTTTTGTGCTTGATAGTCAAAAGGTTTTGACCGATCTAGAGGATAGTTTGTCAGCCAATGGCATATTTTCAGTATCCAGTGAGGACCGACAAGACGAGAAAGTTTCTGAAACCCGGGAAGTAAGTTTAATGGCCTCTAAAACCGATAATTACGCTAACGTGCATGAGCTTAAGCCGAGAGCTAAACTAAAATAGGCGTTGTCTATTCGGTAGAATTATCAATCTTAGGAAATTATTTAAAAAAAACGAGGTAATGTTGGAAGTCTGTTGTTATGGGTGATATAAATTGGTTTCCTGGTCACATGCATTCTGCTCGTAAAGAGCTGAAAAAAATCTTGACGAGAGTTGATGTGGCTTTGGAAATTATTGATGCTCGAGCGCCTAGGGCCAGCAGCAATCCTTTAATCTTTGATTTATGCGTTTTAACTAAAAAACCAATTCTCAAAGTTCTTAATAAGGTCGATTTGGCAGATCCAAAGATTACTAAATTGTGGATCGAACACTTTAAGCGAACAGACGCTACAGAGCCATTGACCTCCGGAAGGCAGAAGAAAAAAGATGTAACTAAAATATTGAATGGTTGCCGTAAGACAGCTGGCTCAAAGGGATACTCGGATAGACCCCTGCAAATAATGATTGTAGGTACACCAAACGTGGGCAAATCTACTATATTTAATTTACTGGCATGTCGGCGAATTTCTGCAGTGGCAGACGAGCCAGCAGTAACTCGTAAACAGCGAGTTATAGAGCTTAGGAACGGGAAAGTTAAACTTATTGATACTCCAGGGTTACTTTGGCCTAAAATCGCAGATAGAAAAACCGGATTTTGCCTTGCTGTTAATAATGGCATTGGAAAGAATGCAGTGTTTGAGGAAGCCGTTGCTGAGTTTTTGGGTGATATTTTATTAAGGCACTATCCCAAATCCATCAGTAACCGGTACCAATTAACTGATGATGTCACTGATGGGGCCCAGTTGATTCAATCTATAGTGACTGCAAAGAATTTGTACAGAAAAGGGCGTATTTCCAATACTGAAAGGGCGGCACATATTTTGTTAAATGATTATAGAGCCGGTCGCCTTGGACGGATAAGTTTGGAGCATTTTATTTCTTAAACTTAAATCTATATTTATGGGCGGGGGCTATGTTTTTTCTTGCTGTTATCCCCTGCTCTCTAGTAGTATTCGCAAGCTAGTAAGTTTTTAATAATAGGGAAAAATTATGAAGTTAATCTACTTGGTTCTACCGGCACTCATTTTAGGATGCTCTGGTCAGGATGAGAAGTCAGTACAAAAATTAGACGAAGAAGAGAAAAATGTTCTCTACGCCATTGGCGTAGAAATTAGTCAACAATTAAAGGTCCTTGATTTAAACCAGGCCGAGCTTGCTGCTGTCAAGGAGGGCTTCTCGGATAACGTATTGCAAGAGGAGCTAGCAATAGATATGTCGGTTTACAGAGGAAAAATACAGGACTGGGGAAGTAAAAGAATAGAGGCTGCCGCCGCTCGGCACTCCCAGCAGGGGGAGGAGTATGTAAAAAAGCTGTTAGAAGACCCCAGTATAGCTAAGACAGTCTCAGGCGCCTTGGTTGAGGTTACAAAAGACGGTACGGGAGAACAACCCACGGGTAGTAGCAAAGTCACAATTCACTATCATGGTACTTTAATAGATGGAACAGTTTTTGATAGCTCTAAAGATCGAGGTGAGCCAGCCACATTTGCGTTGGGTGGCTTAATTAAGTGTTGGGGCGAGGGAATTCCTATTATTAAGGTTGGAGGTTCGGCAAGACTTGTATGTCCGCCGGATACAGCTTATGGGGCGACAGGCTCGCCCCCAGTTATTCCGCCTAATGCCACATTGATTTTTGACGTTGAGCTGATTGAGATTGTGAAGGAATGATGAGTTACTATATCAATCACTATCATAGTGTGAGGAGATTCGAAAATGTTATTTGACGTTAGGACATATGATTGCAAACCCAATTCTTTACCCCAACATTTGGCTTTGTACGAGAGGTTGGGAAAACCAGTCCAAACAAAACACCTTGGCCAACCACTTGCCTTTATGACTTGTGAATCAGGGAACCCTAATCAATATGTACACATATGGATTTACCAAAATGCCGCTGACAGGGAGGCGAAGAGAGCTGCTCTTGCCGCAGATCCAGATTGGATCGCTTATAGGGCAGAGAGTGCGAAACTTGGTGCGTTGTTGACCCAGGAAAACAAACTAATGAACCCTGTTTCTTTTTTTTCGATGCCCAAATAAAGGTGGTTAAGGTGTGTTTTATTGGAGAATATTTGTATCCCTTCTTTGTCTCTCTCTAGGAAGCTGTCCCAAGGCCCAAGGGCTTGATGAAGGCTTTTATCTTGGAATGGATGCTTTTGCTGCTGAAAATTATGAGGTTGCAGCTGAGCTATGGGGCAAGGCTGCAAAAGCTGGGCACATTCGAGCACAAAATGGCTTGGGTATCCTTTATCGTGACGGCTTGGGATTAGAGAAAAATGTGGAAGAAGCAATTTCTTGGTTCCTTAAGTCAGCAGACAATGGATACGCTTATGGGATGTACAATTTGGCTACTGTTTACATCGATCGTGGCGGGTCCCGTCAAGCGGGTGTAGACGCATACAAATGGCTGTATCTGTCGACCGCACTGAATTTTGATGAGAAAGCAAATTACCAGTTGTATATTTTGGGGAATAAGCTAAACGAACTGGATATAAAAAAGGCCAAAAAGATAGCTCAGCTATGGTTTGATAGCTTTTTTTTTAGCCAAGCGACGTTACGCAATGAGGGCAATTGAAATGACAGGTTGATGTTATTTTGCACCGCTATTTGTTTTCTTTGTCTCCTTTTCTGGGTATAAGGTTTGTTGTATGTATGATTTTCTATACGATTCAAAATCTAGGCAAGATTCGGCTTCTAGTTCTCGTTGTTTAAACAGGGATGACTGGGCTACAGCACTGTCTGTTCTTTTTGCGGTCAAACTGTAGGGAAGGGCGTCTATTTCTTTTGCATGGGACTTGGATTTATGGAGTGTAAATTGATTGAAAGATCCATCACAGTTATTTTCTATTTCGTGTAAAACTCGAGCTGAGAGAGTCTTGTCTGGGTTCTCAACCGCACCCCTCGCATTCTCCAGAGCTTTAGTATATTCGGTTGTCTCAAAACTGGAATCTAGAGCTGTAGCGACTGGCGAGCATTGATCCAGTAGTTGAAGTCCCCAATCTTTTACCGAGTACATGTTATCTCCATTAGCCAGTTTAATGTTAGGGTCACGACCGTACTCAGCCACTACATGTTGATTATGGTTCATTTTGACGATTTCCTTCGTTGAATCATTAACGCTATTATTTACAAGGCAGTGGATAAGAAATATGTCTAAAAACCGAATTGTCTCAGCGGTTATTCCCACATTTGAGAACGGGTTAAGGTCTATAGCCCGTATCTCGATATATTCTACCCCTCTGCTATTCAAAGCGTTTAGCGCGCGTTCACCTGGTTTAATAGGTCTCTTGGGGCGAATCGTACTGTAAAATTCATTTTCGATTTGTAGTAAACTGGTGGCAAGTTGATTGTAATCACTGTCATTTTTTATGCCAATGGAGGCATAGGGCGGATATGGGTCTGTTAGAGCTTTCTTTAGGGATTGAGTATAGCTTTCCAAGCTGTTGTAACTGACTGATATTGAACTTTGAACATTGCTTTGATAGCCCATTGGGCCCATTCGTAAGGAGGTGGCAAACGGCAGATACTTGTCACCTGATTGAAGTTGTTTGAGTTGTCCTGTCGTATTTTTAGCAAAATCTGCGCATACAGCAGGTGATGCACCATAAAGATATAAAAGTAGCCAGGACTGGCGCTGAAAATTGCGTATCAATCCAAAATAATACCGATTACTTATTTCTTCTATTGAATCTTTATTTTGACTGTTTTCTCTGCAAGATTCCCAGAGGGTCGTTGGAAGAGAAAAGTTATAATGAATACCAGAGATCATCTGCATTTGCGACCCGTATCGATGATGTAATCCTTTTCGGTACACCGTTTTTGCTGTCCCAACATTAGATGATCCGTAGGTTGCTATTGGTATAAGCTCTTCTTTGGGCAAATTACATGGCATACTACTACACCACAGAAACTCGTCTTCGAGGTTTTCATATACATTTTGGTGGATCTCTTCCAACTCATGAATACAGCCCTCCGTTGATATGTGAGTTCCGGTTATTAACTCTAGTTGAGATTCACTAAAGTCTGTAGTTATTTTCGGATGGGTCAATGCAGACCCAAGACCAACAGGATGAGCTTTTCTTGATAAGGTTCCATTAGAGGTTATTCTAAGGCTTTCTTTTTCAACTCCTCGACAAACAGCTTGCAAAATATGTGGTTCAAGTACCGGTAAATGATTTTTTTTCATTGTTTTATTTGTGGATAACTTTAGGTTTTTTCCCAATTCGTGATTTTATAGGTAATTTGAAAAAATCCATAGCCTACTTTATTGTAGAGCTCTTAATAGTAAGATATCGAGGAAAATTTAAATGCATGACCTTGTTATTCGCAACGCAAATATCATAGATGGCTCGGGAAATCCGACCTTCATAGGGGATGTGGCGGTTGACGGAGAGAAAATAGTATTTGTCGGATCTAGTGCAGCTAAGGGTTCTCGGGAAATTAATGCCAGAGGTCTTTTGTTAACTCCCGGTTGGGTTGATATTCATACCCATTATGATGGTCAGGCGGTTTGGGACCAGTTTTTGGCACCTTCTTCATGGCACGGGGTAACCACGGCTGTTTTTGGAAATTGCGGAGTTGGTTTTGCTCCTGTCCGAAAAGGTGCTGAGAAATATCTTATAAATCTAATGGAGGGGGTTGAGGATATTCCAGAGTCTGTTTTATCTGAAGGGCTAGATTTTTCCTGGGAGAGTTTTCCTGAGTACATGAACGTGTTGGAAAACAAATTGCGGATCATGGATATTGGAACACAGGTACCACACGCAGCTTTGCGGTTTTTCGTTATGGGGGAGCGGGGTGCTAACCATCAATCTGTTCCCACAAATGATGAAATAATAAAAATGAGTAATTTGGTTGAAGAGGCATTGCTTGCAGGGGCCTTGGGTTTTTCAACTTCACGTACTATTAAGCATAAAGCTGGTGACGGAACTTTCACGCCAAGTTTGACAGCCGCAGAGCCAGAACTTGCCGGAATTGCCATGGGTATGAGGCGAGCCGGAACTGGAGTGATTGAAGTCAATTCAGATTTCGGTAATGGTGACTTTGAAATTTTAAGACGTGTTGCTGAATTGGCTGGCTGTCCCCTAACTGTACTACTTCTCCAGGTTCACAACTCGCCGGAACTGTGGAGGGATACCTTGTTGGGTATTAAAAACGCCCGCGCTAATGGGCAACAAGTGACTGGGCAAGTTGGAACTAGGCCAATCGGAATGATGATGGGTTTTGAGAGTTCAATTCATCCTTTTATTAATCATCCTGTTTGGAAAGGCCTTAGCTGTTTATCGCCTGAAGAGCGAACTTTTCGAATATTATCGGATGAAGATATAAAAAACAGGTTGATGTTTGATACCCCAAGGGATAAGCATACTCAATGGATTTTATCCTTGCTAAATCAGACTTATAAGTTGGGAACCCCGATCAACTATGAGCCTGACCCTGGTGATAGTGTTGCAGCCGTAGCAAAAAGGCTAAATAGGAGGGCGCTTGATGTAGCTTTAGAATGGATGCTTGAGGACAATGGTAAGGCTTTGCTTTTTCATACTTTTGAGAACTATTTCGATGGGGATTTAGGGGTTATTCATGAACTTTTGGGAGATGATTCAACTGTTTGTGGTCTTGGGGATGCGGGTGCACATGTTGGATTTTTATGTGATGCTGGAAGCATGACTAGTATGCTAGATTTTTGGGGACGACGCAGGGTCAGAGGACCAAAGTTTTCATTGGAATATTTAGTCAAAAAACAAACAAAAGATACAGCACAAACTTACGGGTTGTATGATAGGGGGCAAATCATTCCCGGTTATAAGGCTGATATTAACTTGATCGATTTTGATCAATTAGAAGTAGGGAAACCTCATGTGGTGTATGATTTGCCGGCTGGAGGGAAAAGAATTATGCAAAAGGCATCTGGTTATCGACATACATTTGTATCAGGTACAGAGGTTATGGTGGATGGCGAGATAACAGGTTCCCTTCCAGGAAAATTGCTGCGTGGATTCACCAAATCAGTTTAATAGTTAAAAGTTTTGAAAAACGGTATTCATAGCTTTAGAGATTCTGCAACTGCCCTGGTAATTGGTTCCAGTGGCGGCATTGGGAGATCGTTAGTCTTATCTTTGATAAATAACAAAAGTATTGCTACGGTTTACACCGGATCTAGAACTAGCCTAGGGCAACATCCTAAAGCTGCGAACCACTTGCATGTTGATTTGGAGAATGAAGAATCGATAAAAAAATCTGCTGAAATTATTCAATCGTCAGTTGAGTGCTTGGATATAGTGTTGCTTGCGACCGGTATTTTATGGAGAGGTTCGGATTTATTGCCCGAAAAAAATCTTCAGAGTTTAAACTTAAATTGTTTGGAGGAAGTATTTAAGGTCAACACTTTTGGCCCGGCTATAGTTATGAAATATTTTCTTCCTATGTTGAATAAAAATCAAAAATCGGTTTTTGCAGTAATTTCAGCAAAAGTAGGTAGCATTCAAGATAACAGGCTTGGAGGTTGGTATGGGTATAGGTCCTCTAAGACTGCTCTTAATATGATGATCAAAACGGCTTCTATAGAGTTAAGAAGAAAGAATGCTTTAGCTATTTGCGTTGCGTTACATCCCGGTACTGTTGACACAGCACTCTCGTCGCCTTTTAGAAATTCTGTTTCCAGTAGTGTTTTGGTCTCTCCAGATACAGCAGCTGGCAATTTATTACGAGTTATAGATAAATTGAGTGTTGACGATACTGGTGGATTTTTTTCTTGGAATGGAGAGAGAATTCCATATTAAAAGATAATTGGCTACAAAAAGCTTCTAAGCTTTTCAAGGGAAATATCCCATAGGTCTTCCGCTAAGGTTGGGTCGCATGATTCTTTAGATGATTGATGTTCCTTGCAATTTATAAAATATTTTCCAGAGACGTTATTGACTGAACTAGAAGTGGCGAGATAGACAGAGGTTTCTGCCCCTTTTTCGACCTTGTCACCTTTAATGTCAAAGCCGGAGTGTAATAGTTTCGTGCTAATTACCCCTGGGTGGAGCGAATTGGCAGTAGGCCCATATTTTCCTGCCTTTTTTGCTAGAGACTTGGTGAAAAGTATGTTGGCTAGCTTTGATGTGGCATATGCTTTAAAGCCGCTAAATCCCGATTCAAATTCGAGATTATTTAGCTCAATTGATGCTCCTTGGTGGGCCATAGAGCTGACAGTTACAATTCTGTTTTTTTTTGAAGATTGCATTGTGTCAAAGATTTTATTTGTAAGTAAGAAAATTGAGTAATGATTAATAGCCATTGTTTCTTCAAATCCGTCTTCGGTAATTCTTCTTTCGTTGCAAAACACTCCTGCGTTGTTTATTAGTACATTTATTTCAATTGATAGATCTAAAATCTGTTGAGCTAGTTGTGTAACTTCCCGCATTCTGGCCAAATTACCCCATACTGGTATAGCTGTTTTTTTTGTTTTTTTTTCTAAAAATAGTATTTTTTTCTCAGTTTTGTCTTTACTTCGACCATGGATTATAACATTGTGGTTTTGTGTCATTAACTTCCTCGCTGTCTCCAGCCCAATACCATCGGTGGCTCCTGTAACTATAATTGTTTTAGTCATTTTTTTTGACCTATTTTTTTTACATAGATATATTTCGTTTAAGGTAAATTTGAACAACAATGATGCAAGATATTAAAATTAATCCGGCAAGGTCAGTTGCAACTCCGGGTGTCAAGAGTAAAATGGCGGCAAATAGTAATCCAATTCTTTCTAGGCTGTTAGATTTTGTAACCAAAAATCCGGAAAGACCTCCTGACAATGCAATCACCCCCACTATGCTCGATCCGAGAGCGATCAGGATTTCTGTCGGTGTTCCAATCATTAACAAGGCGGGGCCAAAAACAAACATGAATGGAATTATGTAGCCTGCAGAACCCAGTCTTAGGGCTGCCAAACTCGATTCCCAAATTTTGCCCTGAGAAATCCCATTTGCCGCATAGACGGCTAAGGCAACCGGAGGAGTGATAGCGGATAAGATGGCAAAGAAAAAAACGAACATGTGGGCTGCTTCTATTATAACGCCTAGTTTTACAAGAGCTGGTACAAGCAGGGCCGTCTGCATTATATAAGCAGCTGCCGTTGGCATACCCATTCCCAGTATAATTCCGGCAACCATGGTTAGAAGCAACGCTAATATGAGATGGTTAGATGCAGCACCAATTACTAGGTTAGTAAATTCTAATCCTAGTCCAGTGATGAAGATCACTCCTATAACTATCCCCGCACAGCCACAAGCCAGTGCAACTGTTGTGGCATTTTTTGCTCCATGAACGAGGGCTGAAACAATGTTTGCTAGTCTTACATGTTTCCGAGTATTTTTTCTCATGCAGGCGGTAGGTATAGTGGCGGCAATACCGCACAATGCAGCAAATGGGGGACTGAAGCCGATCAAAAGAACACTAATTACTACCAACAATGGTATAAAGAGATGTCCTCTGGAGGTAATTACTGATGATAGTTTTGGGAGGTCTTTTCGTGCTAGCCCCTCCATCCCAAGGCGCTTTGCTTCAAAATGAACAGTGGAGAATAGGGCGAGATAGTATAACAAAGCAGGTATTAGCGCTAACTTGGCCACTTCCAAATAACTTTTACCCATAAATTCAGCCATAATAAATGCTGCTGCCCCCATAATGGGTGGCATCAACTGACCGCCGGTTGATGCTACAGCTTCTACACCTCCTGCGAATGACGAGCGATATCCTATTTTTTTCATGAGGGGTATAGTGAAAGTTCCTGTGGTCATAACGTTAGCTACTGCACTTCCAGATACTGTGCCAAACAGGCCGCTGGTTACGCAAGACACTTTCGCTGGGCCACCAGGGGATTGACCGGTAAGGCTTAGAGCAAAATCCATAAACAGTTTGCCTGTTCCTGTTCGCTCAACTAAAGCCCCGAACAGAATGAAAAGAACCACGTAGGTTGCCGAGACGTAAATAGGTATACCAAAAATACCTTGTGTTCCAAGGTACATCTGTTCTATTAATTGTTCGCAGTTGATCCCAGTAAAAAGTATTGTGTAACCCAGAAAACCCAAAGCAGTAATTGGTAGAGTCCAGCCAATTATCCGTCTTGTTGCCTCAATGATTAATGCTATGGCCCCAACCCCAAACACCCAATCCATTGGTCGGAGAGAATCTACGTACATCATTCGGTTTATAAAGTATTCGTATTCAAGAATAACGTAACCTGTAACAGCTATGCTGCATGATATGAGTGCGAAGTTTATTAGGAGAGATGTTTTCTTTTTCTCTTGTAATAAAGTTGGAAACATTAAAAAAGCTAAAACTAACGCAAATCCAAGATGAACGCTTCGCAGTATTAAAGCGTCAGAGGTTCCTGTCCATGCCACATGTAGATGAAAAATACACATGAAAATGCCTACAACCATTATTATGTTTTGGTTTGAGATGGTTTTTGACCAAGAGATAGACAATTTGTCCACTTGTTATATCAATACTCTGGAGTGGATTGTTTAAAAGGAGTTGGCGTCATACCACATTGCTGCTCCAGCATGTAAGGGAACCCCTATATTTTTTTTCATATCATTGGGAGTTATTCCCAGCATAACTTTGGTAATTGCTGCTAGGTCACCCACCTCTCTGTATAGATTATCTAGTAATTCATAAACAAATTTATCTTTAAGGTCACAGTGAGCTATTAGGTGTGTGGTGTACCCAATGGTTTGCACATCCTTTGGCTGTTTAGGATAGGTGTTTGATGGTATCGTGGTTCCCAGGTAACCCGGGTTAAGGGCTTTCATTTTTTGTAATGTGTCTGCATCTATGGATAAAAGATTGATGTCTCTAACGCTAGCAAGATCCATAATTGCGCCGGCAGGTATTATTGTACCTAAAGTAAAAACATCAGCATTGGCATCCTTCATTAACGCTACTGAGTCAGTATATGATCCATAGTTAACTCGTTTTAGATCGGCGTAATCCAAACCATGTACTTTTAGAACATGGCGAGTAATAACTTCAGCTGTGTTTCCAGGTCCTTGTCCCGCTAAAACCTTTCCTTGTATTTGATGGACTGATTGAATTTTAGATTTTGCTAAGGCGACTATTTGAAAATACTGCGGGTAGAGGCTTGCTATATTGCAAACGTTGATGGCTTTAGTCTTGAATGGTGGATTTCCCTCGATAGCGTCTACTGTCGATACTGAGTTGGCTAAAGCTAATTGTGCTTTACCAGATTCTATAGCTTTGACATTTGCGATGCCGGCTCCTGGCAGAGTTTGTATCTTTGTCCCGACAATGTTTTTTTCAATTATTGTTTTTAGGGCTCCGCCAAGCGGGTACCATGATCCACCTTGAGGTCCTGTAGCCAATCTTAGGGTTTCCTCTGGAGATGAGCAACCACTGCATAGGATAAGACAAACGATGAGTGCTAATATAAATCTATAGTTATTAGCCCTAAATAAATTATTTTTCATTTTCGTCAGACTATTTAATGCCTCTATCCCGCTATTGTTACACCGCCATCCGCCACGATGGTTTGTCCGGTTAGGAAACTTCCAGCTCTAGAGGCTAGAAAGACGGCAATTCCGCCTATATCATCTGGATCACCTAGTCTTTTCAGTGGAGTTAGTGATTCATAGTGCTTTCTAATTTCTTTGTTCTCCCAAAGGGCCTTGGCAAAATCGGTCTTTACTAGCCCTGGTGCTATGCAGTTTACCCTAATATTTTTGGATCCCCACTCTACTGCTAAATTTCTAGCTAATTGCATATCAGCTGCTTTTGAAATAGCGTAAGCCCCTAGTTTGTCTGACCCCTTTAGGCCTCCAATTGAAGAGACTATAATTATTGTCCCGTCCTTTCTTTCGGCCATCTCCGGTAGTACTAAGTTTGCTAGCCAGTGGTTCGACACCAAGTTGTTTTGCAAGATTTTTTTAAAAGCTTCATCCGGCAGTTCAGACATTGGCCCGTAGAAAGGGTTGGAGGCAGCATTGCAGACTAGAATATCTATTTTTTCAAATTGCGTTTTCGTTTTAGATATCAAACTTTCAAGTTCTTCTCGATTCCCAATATTTGCTGGAATAGCATATGCTTGACCTCCAAAAGATTTGATTTTTTTAACTGCAGCATCACAGGCCTCGGCTTTTCGGCTAGATATGATGACTTTTGCATTCTCTCTGGCCAAGTTCTCAGCTATGGAGTAGCCAATCCCTCTACTGGATCCTGTTATAACAGCTACTTTTCCTTTTAGATCAAACATTCCCATGATAATTTTCTCTTTTTTGTGATTAATTAAGAAAGCTAAGTCGAAAATTTATTTATATTTAATATAACGATTTAATCCTATATCACTTCATAGGCTAGTCACAAATTCTTCAATCAGACTATTAACTGCCTTTGGGTTTTCCTGTTGCACCCAGTGTCCAATATTTTCAATAATTTTACAAATCCTTAGGTCAGTCATCCACGGTTTCATGTGATCTACTAGGTCAACATCGGGGACGAATTTAAGTACACTGTCTTTTTCCCCGGCGATAAAGCATGAGGGTACCGTTATTTTGGCTTTGGTAAGTTGTTTTAATTCTTCCCAATCCTTTGTTTGACAGCGATACCGATTTAGCGATGGCCCAAATCCATGCTGGAATTGACTGGCAAAATAATCGAGATCACTCTCTGTAAGCCATTTAGGAAGTTTCTCTGGTAATGGCAAATCTGACAACATGTCTGCCTGAGGGGTTTTTTTGGTTGAAAATATATCCTTGGGCGCGTCTCCTGAGCCCGAGTAATAAATTTTTTGTAAACTTAGGCGAATATTTTTTTCTAATTCTTTCTCAGCTTTTCCGGGTTTTTGGAAGTAGAGCTGGTAGAAAAAACGATCTTTATAAATAGATTTCCATAAATCAATAGATGATACTTTTCCACGGGGACTGTAAGGCACGCTAAGGCCGACTACTGCCCTAACCCTGTTTGGATGTATTGCTGCAGTATTCCATACAATTGGGGCTCCCCAGTCATGTCCTACAAGTATTGTCTGTTCTCTTTCGTAGAAGTCGATTATGCCGATAGTATCTTGAATTAGTTTGCTCATACTATAATCACCAATTTGCGGTGGTTTTTGACTCCCTCCATAGCCCCTCACATCTGGTGCAACCACACGAAAACCTAGTTTGTTTAGTGCGTCAATTTGATGACGCCATGAATACCAGGACTCTGGCCACCCATGGACTAATATTATTAGGGGTGCACCAGTGTCCCCCGATTCGAAACATCGAAGCTTTATATTGTTAGTCAGGACGTCAACAAACTTTCCGTTAATATCCATTTTATGGTTCATATTTGGTAAATAATATCATTATGCCTGTTGTTAAAACCGGTTATTTTTGGGATATTGTATACAGATTATACTTTTACGGTGCGAATTTGAATATTTTTCGATTTTTACATCAAACAGCAAAAATTCATCCTGATCGACCGGCTATTTCAAAGGGGCGAAAAAGGTATTTATCTTATGGTGAACTCGTTGTGCGATGCCAGAAATACGCCGGAAATCTGAGAGGACGGTTGAACCTGTCCCCTGGTGATCATGTGGCCATTATTTTGAGTAATTGTCCGGAGTATCTTGAGATAATGTACAGTTGTTGGTTGGCCGGGTTAGCTGTTATTCCTATTAATTGTAAGTTACACCCCCGTGAAATGGCCTACATAATAGAAAATTCCCATGCTAAATTTTGTTTTACCTCTGGTGAGGTGGTTAATAAATTAGAAGGCATGGTTGACAAAAAGGTTCTCTTTATGGAGGTGGGCAGTGGGGAATTCAAAAAACTTTCAGTATCAGATCTGACTACAGAAATTTATCCTAACAATGGTGATGATCCTGCCTGGCTATTTTATACCAGCGGTACAACAGGTAAACCAAAAGGTGTTGTATTAACACACCGAAATCTTGAGGCACTGAGCATGAGTTACTTTGCGTCTGTAGATGTTATAAGCCCTAAGGACGCAATTTTACAAGCTGCCCCAATGTCCCATGCCTCAGGGTTTTATAATTTTCCCCATATTTATGCTGGAGCGAACAATATAATCCCTGAGTCTGGCGGTTTTGATTCAGAAGAAATATTTGAATTGTGTGGTTTCTGGAATGGTGTGTCGATGTTTGCTGCACCAACCATGGTAAAAAGGATGGTCACCCTAGCCGGAAAAAACAAGCCTCACATGCCAGGGATTAAAACTATTATTCTTGGGGGAGGGCCAGTTTATGTTAACGATTTGATGGAGGCAAAAAGGGTTTTAGGCCCGAATCTCGCACAGATTTATGCTCAAGGTGAATCTCCAATGATGATTACTTCTTTATCGAAGTGGCACATTAATGATGAAAAAAACTCTCGATATTTAGAGCGCATTGGGTCTGTAGGAGTGCCGCAGATTGGAGTAGAGGTTAAAGTTGTGGATGATCAGGATCAGGCGCTTCCCATTGGTCATCCGGGGGAGATAGTTGTACGTAGCGGTGCAGTGATGAGGTCCTATTGGAGAAATGAGATGGCAACAAAGGAAGCGCTGCGAAATGGGTGGCTTCATACTGGAGATATAGGTTCGTTGGACGAAGACGGTTTTCTGACCCTGCATGATCGGTCGAAGGATCTAATTATTAGTGGCGGCTCTAACATTTATCCCCGAGAAGTTGAAGAAGTTTTGCTCAGGCACCCTGATGTTTTGGAGGTTGCGGTTGTTGGGAAAAAAAGTCCAGACTGGGGGGAGGAGGTATGCGCTTTTGTTGTGAGGAAATCATTGTCTACCAAGCTTTTTGAAGAGCTGGATGAGTTGTGCTTAAATAATATAGCAAGATTTAAGAGGCCAAAGCATTACAAATTAATTGATGAACTGCCTAAAAATAACTACGGCAAGGTTTTAAAAACTAGGCTAAGGGAGGTTTTGTGACTTTCTTGTTAGGACATTAGATTCCATACTAGGCCACATTTTTTTTGTTGAGCTCTTTTAAGTAATTGTTTGAAGGGGTATACCCTGGATTTTAGTGAGGGTCTATAATCATTGTCATTAGCGTCTTGTGAGGCACTATCACTAATCTCTTTTTTTGCTAGATTTTGTTCAAGTGATTTTATAGCAGTTTCAATGTCAGTGGGGAGTAGGGCGCTAGGTATAACTCCTGAGTGACCTATCATTTTTAGGATTTGATCGGCATAATCATGGATCATTATAAGATTACCTGCCTTGCTTTCAAATTTAACTAGAGCCAAAAGTTTAGGTATCCTCTTTATTTGTTAAATAAATAACTTTCTCAATTATCAAGGTAGGAAATTGCAAATGTCAAATAAAAAAGTGATGACCAAAGGTCCTTTGAGTGGGGTTCGTGTTTTAGATCTTACTACAGTGGTGATGGGCCCTTTCTGCACTCAGATTTTAGCTGAGTTAGGGGCTGAAGTTATTAAAGTTGAAAGTCATGAGGGTGATACAATCAGGCACGTTGAGCCAAGGAGAAATTCCGGGATGGGATATATGTTTCTCACCCTAAATCGAGGGAAACGTAGCCTGGTTTTAGATCTTAAAAATAAGGAGGGTAGGGGTGTTTTCTTTAGACTTGTATCCCAGGCGGATGTATTGATCTACAACATTAGGCCAGCCGCAATGGATCGACTCGGTTTTTCTTATCAGAATATTAAAAGAGTCAATGAAAATATCCTTTATGTTGGGTGCTACGGATATTCTCAGGACGGTCCTTATGCTAAAAAGCCTGCGTATGATGATTTGATTCAAGGCATTTCTGGAATGCCTTGGTTGTTTTCTGAGATGGGGGGGGAGCCAAAATACACCCCCGTAAATATGGCCGACCGGCTTACTGGTTTACACGCAGTCTATGCTATTACCGCTGGACTTTATCAAAGAGAGAAAACAGGCGAAGGTGAGGCTATTGAGGTGCCTATGTTTGAATCTTTTTCTCATTTTGTACTAGGAGATCATCTAGCGGGATATACATATGAGCCACAGGAGCCAGCCAGCTTTTACCGACGGGCGCTTGCAAGGAGACCCTACATAACCAGTGATGGGTATATATGTGCTTTGGTCTATAATGACAAACAATGGATTAGTTTTAGCAAAATTATCGGACGTGAAGATCTCATGAAAAACTCAAAGTTTCTATCCCAAGAGAGGCGACAGGCAAATATTGAGTATATTTATGAATTTCTAGACGGTATTTTTAAAACCAAGACCACAGATCAGTGGTTAGGTTTGTTGGAAAAAGGAGATATCCCGGTGTCGCGTATGAATAATATAGGGGACGTAGTGAGGGATGAGCACTTAAATGCCACAGGGTTTTTCAATGTGGAAGATCATCCTAGTGAGGGATCAGTCAGAGGAATGAGAACCCCCACAAATTGGTCAGAACATCCCCTGTCTCCGGATTTAAGGCCGGCACCCAGACACGGACAACATACCAAAGAAATTTTGAAGGAGTTCGGCTATACCAGTCAGGAAATATCAGATTTGGTTAAAAGCGGCGTTACTAAAATCGTTTGAAGTTTCGTAAAAGAATATTATGGCATTTTTATTTTTCCAGAGCCTAACATACCGGCACCCGCAGGATTTCCGCTAGCCATGCCTTCCGGAATCACTATTGATGACGCAGCTTCTCGCCTGAGTTCTTGTAGTTCTTTCGCGGCCTTGTCTACAGCCACTTGAGCTGCTGCTGAGAACAGTTCAGCAGCTTCACCAAGAGATTTTGCGTCTATTTGGAAGGCTAGTGGCATTGCTCCCATTGGTGTCATTAGCTGAGCTTCACCAACGAATAGAGTTTCTCGCGCTTTATCATAGTTACCCTCTTTATCAACAGGTGTTAAAACCTTCAAACTTCCGGTTTTTCTGTCAGTAAATACTTCTTCACGAAACAGAGTGTCAGGATTCATTTTAATCTCTGCATTTCCACTGTTAGTAGCGTCTGCCATAGGGTTGTCCTTTGTATTAGTTATGATAGAACTTGGTAAATATTGTATATTAGTATGTCTCGGAACAAAAATTTACTCTCAATTAATGGGGTTTTTTTCATTTTCGTGAATCCTTGGCTTGTCATCTAAGTGGTTTTATGTCTTAATTCGGGTTGTTTTCCGTTAAACTGGAATTAAAGTCAAAGACTATCATCGCCTGAGAGGCCAATTATTTATTTTTTTAGGGTAGCCGAGTAGAGGTCGGCTTAGGGGCAATAGTTGGAGTTCTTAGGTTTAAACAACCTAGGGAAGAACATCGATAATCCTGGGAGGGGATTGACGGATGATGTGATTTTTACTCCGTATTTGCAGACTTTGGCTAATTTAAAAAATTTGTTTTATTTAGAAAATGACTCTAGAGTCACAATTTTTTTTTTGAAAAAAAACAATTTCAACAGAACGTGCGTGGGAATCAAGGAACCCATACTTATGGGGACGCTGAATCCTACTGTTATTTGTTTGATTGTTCTTGTTCGGTAAAAGTGAAAGGGTTTGAATAGATGATTAGAAAGGCGAAATTTTAGTGAATAATTTTAAAATTATGTCGGGAGGGCAACCCGGAATAACTCGAGGAGCGCTGGATATTGCTCTTTCACTCAACGTGTCATGCGGGGGTTGGTGCTCCCCTCGAAATGTTGATACGGATAACAATGGGGCTGAGGGTGGGTTCCCGCTTGTTGAAATTGAAGATGCTGATGACCGGGAAGGTATTAGAAAAAATGTTTTAGATAGTGATGCGTCTGCCATCATATTTTTTAAGGTGATAGAGGGGTGCGCAGAAGAAACACTGGATGATTGCGTTCAACAGGGGAAGCCCTATCGTCTTATAGACGGGGATGAGCTTCAGCCAGGGCAAGCCGCCAAACTATTATCTGATTTTATTAAAGAATGTGGTGCAAGGTCATTAAATGTTATAGGGCCAGAGTCTAAAGACAATCATAGAGAATATAAGTATGGGCAGGATGTTACTCGATTGTTGATTGAGTCTTTGCGTCGTAAAGGGGGCGGTAAAAGAAATGGTTCCAAGAGAAATCGTCAGTCGGATTTGGCGAAACCAAACGGATCTTCTCGAGGTTCATCTGGAAAACCTGGGTCTTCTCGTAGGAGGAATCGAAAAAAAAGTCGGGGAAGACAGCCTGATGCTGGCGGTTCAGTAAATAGCCATGAGGCTTCTAGGGAGACGAGTTCCAATCCTGTGGAGGTTATAGTGCAACATCGAGTCCCAAGAAATGATATAAGAAAGTCGGGTGATGATAATTAATTGTTTATTTATTATTTCTGCAGATTAATTCCATAGCCCCAAAGCGAATCGGACCCCCTAGGTATACGCCGTTATCGTTGAGATAAAATTCTTGTAGAGCATAAGCTTCATCCTCCATTTCCCTTTGTCCCTCGCAGGTAGTTAAAATCTTTCCGCTTTTAAATTGAACGTAATGCACTAGTTCATGTAGTAGAATTCCATTCTGGATAATTTCATCTTTTTGCAAAATGCTCTCTGAAAGCAAAATAATGCCATTGTCATGTAAAGCTTCTATTTTACAGTTCTTTGCAGGGCAAATCTTTTGCTGAAGAATTTTTTGAGGCACATACCAAATTTCAGGTTCTTGTTCCGGGATAGGTTGCCCTAAAAATTGGGCTGCAAGAGTTAGAAGCGCTAAAGCTGTTTCATTCATTTTTTACCTTCTTTAATTCTTAAATTTTTTTTGTTTATAAAGTCTTTGTGAGATACGTGCATTAGGTCGGCAAATTTACGGATGGCATGATCTTCATATTTGTCGATTGTTTTGTCCGCAAGTGCTATTTTCCAAAAGCTATCAATTAAAGCAACCTTCTCGCTATAACTTAGGCCTTTGTTTAATACCTGTATAAAATAATAGTATGAGGTTGGCCGTTTTTGGACTGATAGAGCCTCTTTAATTAGATGATCTGCTTCGTTTTCGTCGATTTCGTAGGAATCCATTAAAATTTTTCGAGTCACCTCTAGGTCCACAGAGGCAACATTAAAATCGGATCGAATAACCTCAGCGAAAAGGGTAGTCACCGCATCCAAGATCTTTTTATTGGATGGTTCTTGGGCAGCGGGTTGAGAAAATAGGTTCCTAAAAATCATGGGTCTTCGAACTACGTGGAGTTAAAAAAGTTCCAAGTTTAAACCATAGATAACAATGTACTTTTCACCTAATATTTTACCAGATTTTACCAAAAACTGGTTATATTCCAGTAGTATAAAAATTTCTCCGGAATCGAAAAACCCTTGTCCCACAGCTCCGGTTTTTTTTCACCGATCGATCCCGGAAGAATCATGTTAGATGGTTCTTTAGGATTTTTTTAGAGCTTGGTCTATGTCAGTGACAATGTCCTCTATATGCTCTATTCCAATTGATAGTCTCATCATATCTTTTGTCACCCCTGCTTCTGCCAGTTCGTTATCCGATAGTTGGCGATGAGTTGTACTTGCAGGATGGCAGGCCAGGCTTTTGCAATCCCCAATGTTTACTAGGCGTGTAAATAGCTTGAGAGAATCATGGAAATTTACACCACCATTAAAGCCACTTTTTAAACCAAATGTAAGAACCCCTGATCCACTTGATTTGGTATATTTTGTTGCAAGCTTGTGGTAGGGATTATCTGATAAACCTGCATAATTTACCCAAGATACTTTGTTATGGCTCTTTAGGTATTCAGCGACAATCTGAGTATTTTGGCAAATACGCTCCATGCGAAGTGGCAGGGTTTCAATGCCTTGAAGGATTAAAAAAGCATTGAAAGGGGAAATAGCTGCTCCCATATTCCTTAG
>MDTG01039278.1_pt1 | contig 21131 bp, 20 predicted proteins | sample 811421 | NCBI WGS metagenome assembly MDTG01 (sample SAMN05326645, study PRJNA326480) | marine metagenome | isolation source: seawater | place: Pacific Ocean: South East | collected 2011 | reverse complement strand
TTCCAACATGTTGATTTTTATATTTTGCACCAACTGATAGAGCGCAATCTTCAATTAAAAATAAATTATATTTTTTACATAATTTTTTAATTTTACTTATATTTACTGGGTAACCTAAGAAGTGCACAATTGAAATACCTTTTGTTTTTTTATTAATTTTTCTTTCAATTAATTCTTCATTAATATTTCCATCTTCAATTTTAGAATCTACAAATACTGGTTTTGCATTAAAAAAAACAATTGGCTGAACTGTTGCAACATGAGTTTGAGCTGGAACGATAACCTCATCTCCTTTTTGAATATTAAAGTATTTGTAAGCCATGAATAATGCAGTTGTGCAAGATGATGTAGCTAAGGAGTAATTTGATTTGCAAAAAGAAGAGAAATTATTCTCAAAACTACTTACTTCCTTTCCGTGAACTAAAATATCTTGTTTAGCAACTGCATTAAGTTTATTAATTTCTATTTCTGAAAAATATGGTTTTGCAAATTTGATTTTCATTTATATTTAATTTTTATTTCTTTAGATTTTTTTGATGACTCTATACAAGCAAAACATATTTTCATCAAATAATATATTTCTTTGTAAGAGATCAAATCAAACTTATTTTTCTTTTGAATTTTATCTATAAAATTATCAATTAATAAATTTTTATTATTAAATGAGTTATGAGCTCGATCGATCGTCTTGTTCCCTTTTTTTGTTTTATTTATAATATGATTAGAGTTAATATTTCTGTTAAATGTTTTTTGTGTCCCAAAAATACCTAATGAGTGAAAATGGGGATGAGCACTCAAAGCATTTAAAAAAATATTTACTATCAGGCCATTTTTATATTTAAAGGTTATATTAATAAAATCATCTAAATCAAATTTAAATTTTTTTGGAGAATTTTTAGAACTAGCAACATATACAACATCAGGATAATCTCTAACTAACCAATTAATAAGATCAATCATATGTGTTCCACTTGCTAAAATAAATGAATAATTATTTTTTTTATTTCTCCATGTTTTATCAATTTTGCTAGCTCTACCCCATAAATAAGATGCTTGTATATTAATAATTTTTCCAAATTTGTGACTTTGTATATCTTTTCTTATATTTTGAAATAATTTCTCCGTCCTAAGATTTAAATTAGATGAAAAATAAATTAATTTTTTAGTCTTTTTTAAATTATTAATATGCTCTAATTCTTTTAAGTTTAGACAAATTGGCTTTTCTACAAAAACATGTTTATTATTTTTTAATGATAAAATAATCTGTTTATAATGATCATGATCATAAGAAGCAATTGATACTAGATCGACATTTTTATCTAATATTAATTTTTTATAATCTTTATAATATTTTATATTAGAATTGTTTATCATTGAATATTTTTTTGAATCAAAATCACATACAGATGTTACTCTTACACTTTTATTATTTATATATGCTCTGTAATGGTAGAGGCCAACACCTAACCCTATAATACCAACATTTATAATCTTTTTTTTCATTTAAAGTGTAAATTAAAATTAAAACTTTTAATATTTTTATATTTATTAAATATATACCTTATTCTTTCCAAATCTCTAAAATTATCAACACACAGATTACGACCTGATAAATCTTTTTTATTCTCTATGCTTTTTATTCTAAATTTAGTTGATTTATAAAATGGTATAGTAAAATTTTCATCATAGGCCTTAAATTTATTAATATTTTTTTTAAATGTTTGAGAATTTATCAATTCTAGTGATTGTCCTTTTGGAAAAGTTCTTTTCACTACATTTGAAACCAGGTCTAAATTTGTATTTTTTTTTAAATTATTAATAAAAAGTTTAAATAATTTACTATCTATTAAGGGACTGTCCGCGCTAACTCTGAAGAAATAATCACAATTGAAATTTTGTAGAGCATTATAATATCTAGTAGCAACATTTTGCAAATCCCCCCTAAATACATTAATGTTTTTATTTATACAAAATTGATTTATTTTATCATCACTTTTTTCAGTTGAAGTTAGGATAATTATATCTTTTTTTTTAAAAACCTGTTCAGCACTAGAATAGACATGCTCTAATATAGTGTTCCCATAAATTTTTTTTAATACTTTACCTTTTAACCTACCTGATGACATCCTTGCCTGTATGAAAGTTTTAATTTTATATTTGTTTACTCTCATTTTTATTTTCCAGATTAATAATATTATCAAACAAATCTTTATATTCTAAACTGTGAGATATAATTATTTTAGTTTTATTTTTTAATGAATTTAACGAAGAAATTATATGTTTTTCATTTTCAATATCTAATGATGAAGTTCCTTCATCAATTATAATTATTTCTCTATCAAAATATAGCGACCTCGCAATCGCAATTCTTTGCTTTTGACCACCTGATAATTTCGTTGCATTATCGCCTACTTGACTATTCTCTTTAGAAGAAAGAGACTGAATATGTTCATAAATATTAGCATTAATTAAACTATCGTTAAATTTCTCTTTGTCAAATTCTTCTTCATTTTCAAAAAAAGTAATATTATTTCTTATTGTAGTATCAAATAAATAAAAGTCTTGTGGTATATAAGATATTTTATTTTGTAAATTTGCTTCAGTATTTTCAATCTTTTTACCATTAATAAATATTAAACCGCTAGATGGCTTTAAAAGACCCATGATTAAATTTATGAGAGTTGTTTTACCAGTGCCGCTTCTTCCAAAAATATTAACATTTTGGCCACATTTGATTTTGAAACTCAAATTTTCAATAATATTTTTACTATTTGAGTCAAATTTAAATGAAACATTTTTAAATTCTATAGTTTCAAATTTAAATTCATCATTCTCAGTTATAGTATTAAAATTAATTTCATTACTTATATCGTCTTTTGTTAATTCCAGATAAAGATCATTAAGATGTTTTTTTGAATATCTTATATGATTAGCATTACCTATAATCTGATTTAATGATGGCAATATCCTTATAGATGCTGCAAAGAATATTGAGATATCATAAACTAATGCTGAAGATTCAATTTTCAAAAAGTGTCCTAATAAAATAAATAAACAAATATAAACAATTAGAGATATCTCTAATATATATCTGGGCATTAATTGAATTGTAGCATAATACGATGCTTGATTTGTGTATTGTTTAGAACTTTCGTCAAATCTATCTAAAAAAAATTTAGATTTATTAAATGTTCTTATTTCATTAAAACCCTGAATAAAATCAATTATATTTTTAATTACTTTTTCTGAGGATATTACAGAAATTTTTGCAGATATATCTATATTCTTCTTTATCAATAAAAGAAAAATTATTGATACTAAAAAAAAAATAAAGGCTATCAATAGTAAGGCATAAAAATTTGTATAACCAAGAAACAATAAAATAAAGATCAATATAATAGTCTCTGAAAAAATACGAATTATTGGCGTTAGGGTATTGTTTGTAAATATTGTCGTATGATTATTTATTAATTGTAATAGGTTGCTTATTTTTTTATCCTTTAAATTTGATAATGCTATATGTTGAAATTTATAAATTAATTTTTTTCTCAGTAAGTGTAGTATAGAATAAGAGAAGGAGACAATTTTTTTTTGCAATAAAAAACTTACAAAACTTTTTACAAAGAAAAGGCTGATTATAAATAATGAAGAAAAAACAACCAAGCTACTTTTTGTAAAATATATATCAAAATTGTTAGAGATATAATTAGATACCAGTCCATGAAATTCGTCATCCAGTATAAGTAGTGCATATGGCCCGATCAAACCAATACCGAGTGTATCTAATAATCCAATAATTATTGTTGCAAATACTAAATATTTTATTTCTTTTAACTCTTTACCAATAATTAGTTTAAGCTTAATGAGATAACTCTTCATATATTTAGGAATTAAAATTGATAACACTGTATTTAAATATTTTTTTGATTACTCTCTTAACATTAATATTTTTTTCAATATATGCAAATAAAATACACTTTTTAGATCAGCCAATAGATAGAAGTTCTCATATCAACCCTACCCCAAAATCTTCAGGTATAATTCTTTGTTTTATTTATTCATTAGCAATATATTTGGTATCAGAAAATGAAATTTTTTTACTACTTTCTCTATCAATAATTAGTTTGCTTGGTTTAATAGATGACATTTATAATCTTAATGCAAAGATAAAATTATTTATTCAGTTTTTCACTATAACCTTTATTTATATAATTTTAATAAACTTAGAATATCCAAGAATTTTTGAAAATGAATTACTTAATTATTTTTTATTTCTAATTTTTAGTGTTTATTTTATAAATATTTTTAATTTCATGGATGGAATTGACGCATTGTCAATTTTTCAATCGATTTATGCAATTTTGATGTTAATTTTATTTAGCTATTTAAGCGAAGTAGAATTACAACTAAATATTGAAATTAATATATTTATTTGTATTTTGCTAAGCCAACTTATACTTTATTTTTCAAAATATAAATCTTTCATTGGTGACTCAGGAAGCCTCTACATAAGCTTAGTTATTTTTGTTTTTTATTATCTTAACAAAGATATTAATTTAATTATTTATTTGATAGCAGTTTTTAGTTTTTATATTTTTGACACTTCCGTAACATTATTTAAAAGAATTATAAATAAAGACAATATTTTCAAAGCTCATAAAGAACACTTTTATCAATTATTAGCAATTAAATTAAATAGTCATTTTAAGACTAATTTAATAATTATTCTTTTTAATACTTTGATCGTAACTCCATCTTTAATAATTTTTATATATAATAGAGACTATTATTTAATAGTTTTTATTCCTTTTATTGTACTACTAGTTATATATAACTTTGCTTACAATTATGTTAGAAAAATTATTTAATTTTTATTTAAATTTAAACAGAAATTCTAAAGTATTTTTTGTATTCAGCATTGACTCTGCAATAATTATGGGATGCCTATTATTGGTTTTTCAAATGAATGAGCAAATTGATATTTTTAAACTGAATTTTAAAGAATTAATAACGATAAAATTTTTAATAATTTTGCTATCTTGTTTATTTTTACACATATTTTATTTTTATTTTTTTAAAATTTATCTTGAATTTGTTAGATTTGTTTCAAATGCTACTTATTTAAATATTATTAAAGCAAATTTACTATTACTCATTACAATTAATTTATTAGCTAAGTTTAATTTCAATATTCTATTTTTTGATAATTTAAATTTAAATTTTCTTTATTTTTTATTAGTAACCTCATTACAAATTGTATTTAGATCATTATCTAAAGATATTTATGCAAATTATAAAAATAAAATTAACAAAATACCAGAGTCAGCTTTAATAATAGAAAGTGCAAAAATAGAAGAAAATATTGATCTTATAAAAAAATATAACATAAAAATTATTTTCTGTCCGGAAATAAAATTTACAGGATACTTGGTTTCTGGAATAAAAATTCTTAATCTAACTAATTTGTATTTATTAGAAAAAAATTTAAGAAATAAATTTGAGGTACTAATTATTCATGATCAGGAAATAATTAATAAAAATAAATATACAATAAATGAATTTAGAAATATTTTTAATAAGGTTAGATTGTTAAATTCCAATGAAGATCAAATCAATTATTATGATATAACAAAAAAAGAAGAAAATGATGAAATAAAAAATCAAGATATTACTTTTAAAAATAAAACTGTTTTAATTACAGGTGGGGCTGGTTCTATAGGTACTGAATTATCTAAATTAATCACCAACCAAAATATAAAGAAAATTTTTATTTTAGATAATTCTGAATTTAATTTATATAAAGCCAAAAAAGAAATTGTGCTAAAAAGTAATTCTAAAGTAGAATTTTTATTATTAGATATATGCGATAAGAAAGCTTTAAATTATTTATTTGATAACAATGAAATAGACATTATCTATCATGTAGCTGCATATAAACATTTAAATATTATTGAAAATCAAATTTATTCAGCTGTAAAGAATAATATTATTGGGACAGAAAACCTACTTGATTTAGCATTAAGGAAAAAAATTGATAAATTTATATTTGTTTCAACTGATAAAGCAGTTAAGCCAATAAATGTTTTAGGGTTTACTAAGAGATACAGTGAACTATTAACGCTATATTATAATAAGCAATCAATAGAAAAAAATAATAAAACAACTTTCAACTGTGTTAGATTTGGAAATGTATTTGGTTCATCAGGATCAGTTATACCCCATTTTGAAAATCAAATAAAAAATCAAAAAAATTTAAAAATAAGACATATCGATGTTACCAGATACTATATGTCAATCAATGAAGCTGTTTCTTTAGTAATTTTAGCCACAAACTTAAAAATTAATGGTGAAATAATTGTATTTGATATGGGAAAACCTATAAAAATAATTGAAATCGCTAAAAACTTGATTGAATTTCATAAAAAATCCAACAGTAGATTTGTTCCTGAAATAGAAATTACAAACCTTGCGCCTGGAGAAAAACTTCATGAAGATTTATTTTATGACAGCACACAAAAAACAGAATTTAACAAAATTGAAATAGAAACACAAAAAATAAGCGATTTTAAATTTCTTGTAAGCCAAACTTCTAAATTAGATCATAGCTTAGAAAATTCACCTGGAAATAATAAGGTAATTTTAAACTTGATAAAAGATACTACTGAATACTATAATACAGTTTAAATGATTTTATTTAAGTTCTTAACATTACTTAAAAATAATTAATATTGTGAGAAAAATTTGATTTTTGTAAAAGATATTTTTTTATCAAAACATCTTAAAAAAAATACTTATAAGTTAAGTAATTATAAAGATAATTTTAAATTTCCAGATGATTGTGAATTTGCTTATATAAAAATTCAATATGATTATAAAAAAAATTTAGAGCTCTTAAAAAAAAATTTTTACTTGGTTGATATCTCTGTTAAATTAAAGATTGATTTAAATAAATATAAAATTAAAAAAACATTGACCTGCATAGCTAAAGAGTCTGATAAAAAAGATATTCTTAAAATCGCAAATGACTCTTTTGTTTATGATAGATTTCATACTGACTTAAAAATTTCAAATAAAGTAGCATCCAAAATAAAAAAGGAATGGGTTAATAATTTTTTTAATGGATATAGAGGTGATCAATGCTTTGTAGTAAAGAAAAACAAGAAAGTAATTGGCTTTTTATTATCAATTAAAAAAGATAAAAAAGCATTAATTGACTTGATAGCTGTAGATTTAAAATTTAGAAATTTAGGTATTGGTAGGGATTTAATAAATTACATGATCAACTTTTATAAAAAAGAAATTGATCAGATAGAAGTAGGTACACAAATTAGTAATCAAACAAGTATTGATTTTTACCAGAAAATTGGTTTTAAATTTAATTCATACAATCTAACATATCATTATCATAAAAAATAATACAAATTAAAACTAATTAATTTTAGCACAAAAAATATATATTGTATTTTTTCCACTTGGCTCTTTAATACGCTCTATTTTTATAATTTCCAAATTAGTTTTCTTAATTAAAAGTTGTATAGACTGAAAACTAAAAATATGGTGGTGCTCTATAAAAAATTCTTCATTATTGACTAAAGACCCTTTTTTATGAGAAATTTCACCATCTGGAACCTCAATATATATAATTCCATTTTTCTCTAAAAAAAATATAGTTCTTTTTAAAAATGACAATGGGTCAATTTGATGCTCAAGAACTTTATTCAATGTGATTAAATTATATTTTTTTTTAGTTCTAAACTTCTCTAAAGTAAAATTATGAGTTTTTATGTTAAGAAACTTTGAAATATGCTTTGATTGTAATATATCAGGATCTAAACCTTCACAAATCCAATTTTTGCGTTTTTTAATTTCATAAAGAAAAACTCCCAAGCCAGCGCCTATGTCAAGAAGAGAAAATTTATTATTATTATTTTTTAAATTTTTAACAGTGTTAATAACTCTTATTACCCTATTCACATTATCAGATTGATTTTTTTTTAACCCAGTTATTCTTTTAAAAGAATTATTGATAGTTTTTAGGTCTCCATAAGTGTCTTTAACATAATCTCCTTCATAAAAGTTTTTAATATTAGAAATAAAACTTTCATTCATATAATGACCACATTTAGAGCACATATAAATTTTTCTTAAATATTTATCATTAATTATTTTAGTTTCTTTCTTAGGTTTTCTTTTAAGTGTTTTGATGGCTTGATAATTACAACCATCATTACAAAAATAATTTTCTCTAAATTTTTTTGAATTAAAAAGATTAAATAATTTTTTTGAATTAAAATTAAAAAGTATCTTTTGTTTTTCATTTCTAAGATATTTATAAAACTCATCTTTTTTTGAATTATGAACAATAAAGATGTAGATGCGATTTTCAAAATTTGAAATAATATATGTTGAAAAATCAAAATGCTTTAATCTTGCATTAATTGAAGGTAAAGCATAATAACCCCAATCTTTTTTACAAATATCAAATTCAGAAATTTTGTTTCCAATTTTTTTTTTAAAAGTTATTTGCTCATTGTCTTTCAAATAAATGTCCATAGTATGGCTGATTTTTATTCTATTATTTGATCCAACATGAAAATTTCTTGATGGATTTATTTTTTTAAACTTCATTCCATCTCCAATTTTCAATTAGAAAACCTTTAATGAGCCATTTGTTTGATTTTTTTGACCAAATATTTTTGTTTCTAAATCTATTTGCAATTGAATAAAATTTATTCATAGATATATTAGTGTAATTACAAAAAAGCTCTATTTCTTTTTTGGGAATCTCATTTCCATTTTTTTTGATAATATTTATTGCTTTATCTCTATTCATTCTCCCGTATCGAATTTCTAAAGACAAGTTATCCCAAGTTCTAGTAAAACCAAATTTGTACCATTTTAACCAATGATGTATTGCCATAATGAAACTATCATCTATGTCAGCATAATTATAAAAACCTACAAGAGGTTTACCAAGTTTTTTAAAACCATATTTTGAAGATAAATGATATGCCTCCAATGGATCCCAACTTATATAATCACCTAAAAAATGTATATTAATATTTTTATTAAACTTAACATCGTAAAAAATTAAATCCTTTTTACTCAAACCATTTTTTTCATCTATCCATTTTTGAAACTTTACTCCTCCATTTACTCCATATTTGTTAAGCCAATTTTTATCAATTTTTTTTGTAAGATCTTCTTTTTTTTTACTACCGTATTCCCTTGCAGGATTTTCACCAAAAATAATATTTTTTATTTTATATCGCTTTGCTATATCCAAGGCTAATGAATATATTGCCATATGCATTGGTGCAGCAATATTTCCTGTAAGTTCAAAAGATTTTAAAAATAATTTTTTTTCAACTTTTGGATTTATAGATACATCTATATGGTCTACTCCAAGATTAATTAAATTATCAAGATTTGATTGTCCAAGTTTTGTTCTAGCTGGCGATCTCCAAGAAAAACATAAAGGCTTTAAACCTTTTTCTAAGCATTTTATTACTTGCCATGTACTGTCTTTACCACCCGACACAGGGATTAAACAATCCCAATTATTATGAGAATGTTTAATCTTTTTTACCAGATTACCAAATAAATCAATTTTTTTTTTAAAATTTTTTTTTTCCTGTTTCTTCAAACAAGGTTGGCAAATTCCATTACTTTCTATTATTAAATTAGGCCGCGTAGATGGCAATATACATTTTGTGCAGTAATTAATCATTTTTTAAAAATAAATATTTATAATAGACATTTTATAGTATAATTAAACTGTTTTTAATTTCCGAACAAACTTTATGAAAATATCAAGAGCATTGAAATATAAATATAATTCTAAATATTGGGAGCTAAATTTTTTAAAAAGAATTCAAGGTATTCAATCAATCACAGTTTTAAAAAAAACTTATAAATGGTGGAATCCATTTAGTAATATAAGAGTTTGCAGAGATAGTATGAGTGTTTACGGTCCAGCACTTTACTATATAAGAAAACATAAACTAACAAAAATTTTAGATTTTGGTTGTGCTTTAGGTATGGGTACTTGGCTTCTTAATGGAGATGGATCATCTTGCGTCGGATTAGAAAGTGAAAAAGAAAAAGTAGAATATTGCAATAAAGTTTTTCCTGAAATTAAATTTGTTAACGGAAAAGATAGGGACTTAAAGGAAAAATTTGATGTAATTGTTTGTTCATACACAATTTCGCCAAGAGAGTCAGAAAATTTAAAAATTATCGATCATTACGCACCAATATGTATAACAATTAATTCTAACTTAAAAGGAATCAAAGGAACTCGTATTGGAAAATATACCATGGTTAGTGGCAAGAATATACCTAACAAAACTGACTATATATTTATATTTGCTTTCTTTTTACTGAGAATTAAGCATTTCATTATTAGAGTTTTAGAAAAAAGACGTAAGTTTATATCGTGCTCAAAATGCTATCATGTGCTTTCAATTGAAGATTTAGATGAAAATAAAGTCAACATCAAATGCAAAAATTGTGGGTATGAGGACAAAAAAAGAGTCAAGCCATTTGAAGAAAATTACATGGGTTTTAAAGAACAAGATTTCATTTAAATTTATTTTCTAGATTTCATATTAAAATAATAATTTATATGCGCAATCAGCATTGCAAATAAAGAAATTATTAAACCAAAATTAATAATTATTAAAGAAAGTGGCGGGTAACCTAAACCCTTTATAAAAGCTGTTGATGTGCCATACGTTATTCCAGTTAAAATTAAAAAAACTCCTACAGGGAAAAAAATTTTCATTGGCGATAAAATAATTGAAAGCTTTATAGCCATTCCAAAAGTAATAGCACCATCGATAACTTTAACTTTTGATTTACCCATTCTATCATTGATCCTAATATCAAAATAGTCAAATTTTGATTTTGTTGACATCAATAAAAGTGTAGATGTTAAACTAGCACTAAAACCATCTGGAAGTATTTCATAATATTTTTTAATAAAATTAGTTTCTAAAACACGTAAACCACAATTTATATCTCTCTCAAGCTTATATCCCAATAAAGTAATAAGCATTTTAATAGATAATTTTCCTAAAAATTTAAATTTAGAAAAATTATTTATTCTGTTTCCAATAATAGCTGTTAATTTTTTTGTTTCAATTATATGAATCATTTTTTTTAGATCATCTATTTGATGTTGACCATCTGAGTCAAACCAAGCTAAATATATTTTTTTAGAATTTTCGATACCAGTCTTGATGCTTGCTCCATAACCTAAGTTTGAAATATGATTAACTAAAGTTATTTTAGTTTTAAAGTTATTTAAAATCTCACCTGTTTTATCAGTACTTCCATCATTTACCACGATGATTTGTGAGTCTGAGAAATTATCAATTAATTCTCTAATAACACCCTCTATGGAAGCTTCCTCGTTGAAAACTGGTACAATTATTGATAGATTATTACTCAATTAATTTTTTTTAAATGTTTAAAAAGTTTGACAAATTTATTTATTTTATTTTATTAACTAATTTTATACTAATTGTAATATTAAATAAACCACAAATTTTTCCTGATAGCATATACTATTATAACGAGGGAATTAAGTATTTTGAAAATAATTATCAAAGTACTAGTTTAAAAATTCTTTATTCAATTTGGATATTCATAAATTATCTCAGTACATATTTTGAAGATAACTGGTATTTTCTTATTATCCTTATAAATTTATCTGCCTCTTTAATAATAATTTCATGCTCTTTATATTTGTTAAATTTAAATAAATTTAGTGACATTATAATTTTTTTGTTCATACAGTTATTTTGTGTAGATTTATGGATATACAATTCATATATATTATCAGATTTATTATTTACAGGTATTGCTCTTTTAACCTTCTTACTAGTTTATAAATACCACACTGAATATCAGAATAAATTTTTATTTTTAGCTAGTTTTTCACTTTTATTTTTATTTTTTCTCAGACCTACTTCTCTTCCAGTGTTTATTTTTTTTATATTTTCATTCTTAACAAAATTAAAAAAAATTAATAAAATGGGTTTAGTTTTTTATTTACCACTCTTTTTGGCTTTAATTTTAATAATAGCTTTAATTCAGTATTTTTTAATTAAGTACCAAATACCTTTTAATTTAGAAATTATAAAAAGTTATATTTATTGGAAAAAATTACAATTTGTAGATGGAATTGTTATCAATGATAGACCTGAATATAATCTCAACGCAATCAATAATTTTTTATCAATTATAAAATATAATATCTATAAATTAATACAATTTTATAATTTTGCACCTATTGGTTATAGTAGCAGTCATAAAATAATAAATCTTACCTATCTATTAATAATCACAATGGCCATAATAAAATTTAAATATATTGATAAAAAAACTTTAAATAAAAATGCATTATTTTTAAGCTTATTGTTTATTATTTCTTTTGGAATTTTTCATATGATCACGATTATTGATTATGATTGGAGGTATAGATTGCCTATACTGCCAATACTAAGCATAATGCCATTTTTAATTTTTAAAAAAAATAAGAGTTATGTATTTTAAATCACTTATTATCTTTCAAAAAAAATAAATCTGTTTTTAGAGTACTTATATAATGTTATGATTGATAATTTTTTGAATAATAGTATGTTAAAAATATTTTAAATGCCAAATAATAATAAAGAAGAATTAAAATTATTTTGGGATGAGCATCTAAGAAACTGGAGTAGCGCTTACGATAGAAACTATACAAACTTAAGTTTTCTAGAAAAATTAGCTCATATTATACGAGCAAAATTAATAAATAATAGACAGAAATTTATATTTTCATTACTTAAAAACAAAATTCTAAATAAAAAAATATTAGAATTAGGTTGTGGTAATGGAATATTAAGTGAGTCTCTAATTCAATTAGAGTCACTACATTTAACTTGCATAGATATATCTAGAACTGCAGTTATATTAACTAAAGAGAGACTAAAACCATATAAATTTAATCAATTAACGATTATAAATGAAGATAGATTTTGATAGTTATGATATAATTATTGCAATGGAAGTTACTCAGTATTTAAATTCTATTACTGTAAATAATATTTTTTTTTCAACAAAATCTAAATTTATATTTGATTATATTAATGAAGATTATAGTGTTTTAAATATCTTACATACTGTTTATAGATATTTAAAATTTATCGGAAAAAAGAGTAATTTTCTAATATATAACAAGCTTCATAAAAAAAAGTTAGAAAAATTAAATAAATTAAATAAAAATATTTGTTTTTTAAAAAAAAGCTTTATCTACTACTCATATTATCTTTAAAATGAAAGACTCAGTACAATTTATTAACCATGCATCTGTTAAAATTAGTATTGAAGGCATAAACATACTTTGCGATCCTTGGTATGATGGTTCAATATTTAACTATGGATGGAACTTAATCTACGATAATGTGCCAAATTATGAAGATTTGTTAAATAATCTTGATTACATTTGGATATCACACGAACACCCAGATCATTTTAGCATAAAATTCTTTAATGATAATGTTGATCTAATTAAAGAAAATAATATCACCATTTTATTTCAAACAACTAAAGATAAAAGAGTAATAAATTTTTTAAAGAAAAAAAATTTTAAAATAAGAGAAATATCAAATAACAAAAAAATAAATATAGCAAAAGATTTAGATATTGCAATTTATAAAGATGATTTTTATGATTCAGCTTTATTACTTTATGGCTCTAATAATATTATATTTAATATAAATGATCATCACTTAGATACAGAAAAAGAAATTGAAAAGTTTAAAGTAAAATTTGGAACACCGACCGTTCTTTTAACTCAATTTAGCTATGCAGCATGGAGAGGCAATGTTGATGAAAAAATCCTAAGAGTCAATGCAGCAAATGAAAAGATTGATTCAATAAAAAAACAAATTAGAATCCTTAATCCAAAGTTTGTAATACCATTTGCGAGCTTTGTCTATTTTTCAAATGTAGAGAACTATTACATGAACGATGCTTACAATACACCAAATCAAGTCTTAAAAAATTTAAATCAAAAAAATACAAATATTTTATTTTTTGAGCCATTAGAAAATTGGATCATAGGCAGTAAAAACAATAATAAAAAAAGCCTAATATTTTGGGAAGAGCAGTTTGAAAAAATTAAAAATAATAAACTAAATACATACGAAATTATTAACAAAGAAATACTGGAAGAAAACTATAATAAGTATGTACAAAAATTAAAACAAAAAAATAACTTCCTTCTAATGAGAATATTATCTTTTTTTCCATTAATAAATGCCTTTAAGCCATTTACCATTTATTTACATGATCTAAACACATACCTAACATTAGATATTTTTAGAAAATTTAATTACTCACATACTAAAACAAAATTTCAAATCAAAATGCATTCAAACTCCCTTAACTTTATTTTTAAAAATGAATTTGGTTTCGACACCCTTCTTGTTAACGCATGTTTTGAGTCAAATTTTAATGATTTTATAGTTGTATCAAAAACTCTATCAATAGGCTCATTAAATGCAATGGGCACTTATATAAATCTTAGGGCTGTATTTGATTATAAATTATTTATAAGGTTTATGATAAAAATAATTAAAGCAAGGAAAAAATTTAGAGTAATTTCATAATTTTTTACAAACTATATACATACTTGGAGATATATTAATTTGATTAAATGTAATAAAAAAAATGAGCTTAAAAAAAAAATTAACAATATTTATAAAAATATTTTGTAAATAATTATTTTTTTTTGAAGAACCTAATTTTGATGGTCCAGTTTCAAGAATTTTAAATTTATTATTTTCAAGTAGCAACCCTAAATTTTTATAAGAATACCCATACAAATGAACAGGGGGCGTGGTAGCAATTAAACTATATTTTTTCTTTTGAATTTTTTGAATGATTTTTCTAAAATTAAAATGAAAACTCATGTTAGGAACTCTTATTATAAATATACCTTTTTTTTTTATTTTATTATGTATTATATTAATAATATTAGCTGGATCAGGAACGTGCTCTAATAAATTAAGAGCTATAATATAATCAAAAAAATTATCTTCAAAAAACTCATTTGATAGATCATTGCAATAAATTTTTTCAAGCCCTAAATGATTTGAAGCGTAGTATGTTGACTGTTTTGAAATATCTAAACCATATGAGTCAAAATTATTTTCCAACAAAAGTTTAACAAAAAAACCATAGCCACATCCAATATCAAGTACTTTTGAAAAATAATTATCATTTGATTTGTACCTTTTTAAAATCTTTAAAAAAAAATTATTAACTTTGCTATATTTGTTAATATTTGAATGACTATTGGTCAAATTATCATCACCCCAATATTGAACAATTTCAGTATCCTTTTTTTTTTCAGGAAGAGGGCTAACAAACAATAAAAAACATTTTTTACATCGATAAATATTAAAAGAATTTTCCTTCCTTACTAAATAAGACTTATAATAACAAAAAGGACAATTAGAACTTTTATTTAAAATTTGCATATTTAAAAATTTGATTAAATTTAATTGATTTTTTTATTTTTTTACCAACTAATTTTGAAATTTCATTTGCTGAAAAGTATGATGCATTTCTTGTAAACATTATATCCTCAGATTTAATAATATGACCTTTCTCTAAATCTTTTGAAGCAGCACAACCTTTTCTAATAGAATTCTTTATTTTTTTTTCAAGCTTGTTTATCTTTTTATTATGCTCACCTAGAGATAATTTAATTTTTTTAGATATATTTATGATCTTTTCAAGCTCTTTTGAAGTAAAAGAAAGATGATTATCTCTAAATTTTCTTTTTTTATTATCTGTAAAATGTAATTCTATTATGTTTGCTCCATTAGCTACTGCTGCATAAATAGCTTCGGGTTCAATAACATGGTTTGAGTAACCAACTTCTAAATTAAATTTATTTTTAATGAATTTGATACTATTAATGTTCGCATGTTCTAAATGGGTTGGGTATAAAGATATACAATGCATTAAAATTAAATTATTTTTAAGATTTTTTGATTTTGAATATTTTTTTATGACTTTAATTGCGTTGTTAATATCAGAAATATCAGAGCATCCAGTAGATAAAATAATTTTCTTTCCGGATTTTGCAGCTTTTATTAATGTAGGTTTAAAATCTATGTCACCACTTGCAATTTTTATAACATCAAAATCTTTGCTTAATGTTTTAACCTTATCCTCAGTTAAAGCAGAAGAAAATATTGATATATTATTTTTTTTTGCAAATTGTTTTAGAATTCTTAAATTTTTATCACTTGTGAGATAATTGTTTATTCTATTTTGTCTAATACTATCATCTACACTTACGTATCTATTTGTAGAATAAGATTGAAATTTTACAGCATTTGCTCCAGCTTTAGCTGCAAGGGCTATCATTTTTTTAGCTTTTAATAAACTGCCTTCATGATTGACCCCAATTTCAGCAATAAATATTAAATCATTGTCTGTATCTTTACCAAAAATTTTCATCTTATAATTTCATTAATTCTTTTGCTTTTATAATATCATCTAAATTATCTATATTTATATAATTACCCTCTACAATTTCATAGCTACTATTTTTATTAATTATTTTTTTGAGCTTAATTAAGTTACGAGCAAATATATAACAGATACCATTTCTTATATAAGATTCACTTAATTGTTGTCTGGCAATAATTTTGCTACCATTTTTTTGATCATAATAATTTAATTTATCATTTTTAATTAATAACTGTTTATATGGATGATATTTTAAATCAATTTTTGAGATGGACCAAATAGAGTCATATTTATTATCAACAATCTTTTTAATCATATTATTAATTTGTTTATAATCTCTAAGAGGAGAAGTAGGTTGAAGCATCATTACATAATCAAATTTTTTTTTATAATATTTTTCTGATTGTTGTAAGGCATGATGCAAAACATCAATATCACCTACTCTGTCACCAGATATTTTTTTTGGTCTAATAAATGGTACATCAATGTCAAACTTAATACCTTCCTTTTTAATATCTATATTATCAGTTGATAATACTTTATTGTCTATAAAAGAAATTTTTTTTAATGTTAAACCTACATGACCAATAAGAGAAATTTTATTAATTTTTTTTAAATTTTTTTTTTTAATACCTTTACTTCCACCTCTAGCAGGTACAATAGCTAATATAGATTTATTTTTGTACAATTCTTTACCAGTTCTCTAATAAAGTTTTTCTTTCTAATGGATCTTTTTTTGAAACTTTTGGATCCTGATAATAGCTATCATTTCTAAGCGAGGTAGTGGATAGTTCTTCAATAATTACACCTGAAACGGAAGAAAACTCATGCCATTCATTTCTTTTAATAAGCAAGCAGTCTCCCACTGTCAAATTATGCTTTATATTATCTTTATTAACTAAAACTTCACCATGAAGGATTGTAAAATACTCTTCTTTTATAATATGTTTTTGAAGTGGATGAGCTTGACCAGGTAATAAAATTATATATTTTTTACAAAAATCTCTATTAACAATGTTTATTAAACATGCGCCAAATTTTGAAATTTTGTTTAATCCATAATGATATGATATTTCTAAGTTGTAATCAATCTTAGGTAATATAATTCCTGACTCAATAAAAAAATGTTTATACCTTTTTATATACCTTCTAATTTTTAACAGATCTTTATTTTTTAAACTCTCAAATATCTCAGTATTTTTTTTGTAATTTTTAGTTGCTATAATACCATCTTTAAACTGTCCTGATGAAATTTGATTTAATTTTTTTGGGAATGCAAAATAAGTATTAGATTTTGATAATTTTTCACCTTTATTAATATTTTTTGTTGCATAAACACCTCTTGCTAAATCATTAAGTGATTTTGATTCATTTTGGCTTATAATTCTCTTTGTGTTACCCAGCTGTACAGATGCCTTTTGTAAAGACTTTAACCATTTTGATGTCTGATAAGGATTCATTGAATATTTATTCAAAGTTATTTTTTCAGTTTCTAAACCTACATGTCTTTCAAAAATTTTAGCACCACAAGATAAAGCCAAAACTGAAGGATGAATATCATTGGGATCTTCATGACCTGAGTACCCAATATCAATTAAGTTATATCGCTTAATTAATTTTTTTAATGTAAGAATATTCATATTTTTGTCAGGAGTTGGATAAATACCAACACAATGAAGGAAAGAAATATTTTTTAATCTTTTTGAAAAAAAACTATATAAATTATCAATTTCATCATAAGTTCTAGATCCCAAAGAACAAATTACAGGCTTTTTTGTTTCAGCAACTCTCTCTAGTAAAGGCCAATCATTTGAACTACAGCTGGCAATCTTTATGTAATCAACTTTATTTTCAATTTTTTTTACAGACCGTTCATCAAAAGGGGTGATAATTAGTTTAAACTTATTTTTTTTTATTTCATTAATAAGTAATTCGAATTTTTTATCAGTTAATTTAGTAGATAAAAATCTTGGTATATGTTTGTTTTTATTTTCTTTAATTGCATTAGGACTTATAAATGTTTTAATATCTCTAAATTGAAGCTTAAAATAAAATTCGAATTTATCTTTGAAATTTTCTTTTATTTTTCCATACTCCCTGATTATTTGTAAACCGTGATCAACACTACCTTGATGATTGTTTGCCATCTCAAATATTATTTTAATCATATTAAAAATTTTTATTTATAAATTGCATAACATTTAATCCATATTTTAAATTTAGTGGACTATCTCGATATTCACTAATTTTACTTATACCTAAAATATGCTTTATTTCGACAGTAAAATCATCTTTTCTAGTTTTTTTGAATACTTTTTTTATTATTTTATCAGATGAATATAAATAAACTTCATCATGATTATTAAAAGTTGAAAAATGGATTTCTAATCTAAAGTTTTGAAATTGGATTTTTATATTCTTTTGTGCAGGATATGTATAAAAATCAGTATTTATTTTATAGATTATCCCATTATCTCCATTGATTTGTAAGTTACTCAAATAATCATGCCTAAAATTATTGCTTGAATTAATTATTTGGTTTTTTTTATAGCTACCTGTTAATTTTAATTTCAAAAAATTAAGCAAATAAATAAATAAATGCAATCCATGTGAATGTTCATGAATACTTCCCCCACCATCTTTATAACTTCCTAGATAGGATGAATATATATCTGGTAACCAAGAATGAGCACTTAAAATACCATCAGTAGTTTCGTTCCAATTAGACTCAATGCTTAATATCTTATTAGATTTATAGTTATTAAGTTCTTTTAAAAAATATATAAAAGAATGCGAAACTGAATGATTATAACCACAATAAATATTTATTTTTTTTGAAATTAGTTTTTTAACAACTTTTTTTAGCTCACTGATATTCTTGCTTGAAGATGTTGTAATTGGTTTTTCTATTAAAATTCCTTTAGGTATTAGTTTTGATTCAAGTATTTTTTTTAGAATTGATATTCTTGAATTTGGAGGGGTTCCTATAAAATAAAAATCATGGGAGAAATCTGTATCATTTTTTTTAGAGGTTAACTTTATCTTTTTATTCCATTTTTTATACCTGGAGGGGTATATTTGGTCTTTCATTCTTTTTAGAGCATTTGGATCTGAGTCAACAACTTCAACTGAGTTTTTTAAATATACAGAAGAAAATGCTAAGTGATTTCCAATTGATCCTGCACCATAAATTTTAATTTTTTTATTCATAAGAATTTCAATAATAATATATAGTTAATTATATTTTAATATTTCATAACAATTAATTAATGCTGACTGTATTCTTAAAAATTTTATTTAAAACACTTTTTTTTCTAAAATTAGATTTATTTGTTTATTGGTTAATTCTTAAATCAGGTAAAAGTTTTTACTCTTCAAATGATAAAAAAAAATGCATTGTAATAAATAGGTCAATTTTTCAGGAAGATATGAAAATTCTTGAAAAAAAAATTAAAGATGTGAAATTTGTATATATTCACAAATTATTTTTTCAGGCAGTTTATGAATGCTATTTCAATAAGAAGAAAATATCTCATAATAACTTTTATCTAGATAAAAATACAAAAAAAAGAAAACTTCTTCAAAAAAGATATAATAAAATGCTAAAATATTTTAAATCAAAAGATTTTATTTTTTTTGCCTCTGGAAATTTTAATTATGTTGAATTATTTGATTTATTTAAAGTTTCAAATCAAAATAACATTAAGATACTAATTGTCTTCAAAGAAGGATTTGGTGTAAAGAAAGATAATTTGATTAATTTTTTTAAAAAATACTCTCATTTTGATTTTAATATTGATCTTATAACATTTACCAATAATCTGATTAAAGACTGTGCAGTCAGTTATATTAACTTTGTTAACAATAAAAACTCTTTGGTTATTGGAATTCCAAGATTGGAAGGATACATCAGAAATTATAAAACTACTAATTTAAAGCTTTTATATTCATCATATCCTTATGATAAAATTAATTTAGCTAGTAAATTTAATAAAGAAGATAAAGATGATATAATTAAAAAAATAGAATTAATGCATTTAAATTTTTTAAAATATGCAAAAAAAAATAATAAATTAAAATTTATAATTAAAACAAAAAATCATATTAAATATATAAATTATGTAAATATTATCAAAAAAAAATATTTTAATAAATATAAGTTTGATAATTTAATAATCACAAATGATAATTTTAATGGAAAGATTTTAGATTTAGCAGATACAGTTGTTTCTTGGGGTTCGACAACAATTTTGGAAGCTCTATATTGTAATAAAAAAGTATTAGTTCCTAAAATTAATGAAAAAATTGATGCTGACTTTAACTTAACTTATAAAAATGAAGAAGAAAAAAAGAAATTAAAAAATTATTATGAATACAATTCTTATCATGAGTTTGAGAAATCATTAGATAAGGAGTATGAATTTAATCAACCATCATTAAATGATACAATAGAGCAAAGTATTCCAAATTTTAATGCTGGGTTTAAATATAACTTAAATAATTTTTTTTAATCCTGGCAACGACCTACTCTTCCATGCCTTAAGACAAAGTACCATCGGCGCTAACAGCTTTCACGGTCGAGTTCGGGATGGGAT
>MDTG01153723.1_pt1 | contig 21142 bp, 18 predicted proteins | sample 811421 | NCBI WGS metagenome assembly MDTG01 (sample SAMN05326645, study PRJNA326480) | marine metagenome | isolation source: seawater | place: Pacific Ocean: South East | collected 2011 | reverse complement strand
CTTTTTTTAGCTCTATTTCTGGGTATCTTTTTACTTTTATTTATATAGACTTTTATTGAAATACATACTTAGCTTAAATCTTATTTGCTCTTTTTATTTCTTAATTTGCTTATTATAAATAGTATTTTTAAGAGTAATAGATTATAGAGTATATATTAAGTATAAATAAAATAGATGAATAAAAATTAAACATAAAAAAAGGCCCGATAGAATCGGACCTTCTGGTAAGAAAAGTAGAATCTACAGTCTAGACTCGTATCTTAGGAAAAAGTATTTTCCATAACTCTCGTCAATCCTCTTCAGGTCCCGTCAGATGGGCTTGATAAGCCTCTTCTATCACTATATAATGAATCTACAAGTTAATCAAATATAAGCAACTTTAACTATTTTTGGTTAACCCGTAGTTAACTTTTTTGGAGATAAAATGGAAAAGAGTAGTAACTTAACAAACTTAAAGGGCATTAAAAAGAATCCCAAAGTAAAAAGTAAAAAGTTCACAGGTGTATATTCTCAGAATATTATAACTAATGGTAGAAAAGATGTAATGTTCTATTTTAACTTTAAAGATAAGAACGATCTTAATATTAAAGGCTTGCCAAAACTGAGATGGATTAAAGTTGGTAAAAAATCTGAAGGGATAAGTTTAGAAATTGCTAATAGACAAAGAAATTCACAAATAAGTGAAATGAATAACGGCAAAGATATTACATTGGTTAGTATAAAGAAGAAAAATAAGGATGTCTTGAGGTTCCAAACATTAGCAGAAAGGTATTTTGTTGATAAAAGAATAACTAAAGAAAGAATGAGCAGATATAATATTCACATTAAACCTTTATTCGGAAATATGGATTGTTTTAACATTACTAAGAAACAAGTAAAGGAGTTCTTATATAAATATAGTGAGAAAGCTGCTCCTGCTACAGTTAATGCAGTTAGAGAAACAATGACCGCAATTTTTAATCACTCTATTAAGGAATATGAACTTAATAGAATTAATCCTTGTGTTGGTATTCCTAGACTTAAAACTGATAATGAAAGAGAAAGATATTTATCAACTGAGGAAATAAAGCTTTTATTAGATGTTGTTTCTCATAATAAACTTATTTGGTTAACGGTTAGATTATGTTTATGTACTGGAGCAAGAATAACAAGTGTTATCAACATACAAAAAAAAGACCTTAATTTTATAAATGGTGTTGTAACTATTAAGAACTTTAAAACTAATAGTACTTATAGAGGCTTCTTACCAACAGATTTAGTTGAGTTCTTAAAAGACTATACAAAAGATATGAAGTTGAATGAGTATGTCTTAGCTATAACGGAAGGTAAAAAACCAACATTTCCTAACATTAGATGGAGATTAAAACCAATATTAGATGATTTATTCAATCAAGAACTAGAAAAAGATGATAGAAAGAATAGAGTAGTTATTCATACTTTTAGACATACTTTTGCTTCTCATCTTGCAATTAATGGAACTCCCATTTTTACTGTACAAAAATTATTGGATCATTCTAAGATTGACCAAACATTAAGATATGCAAAGCTTTCACCAAATAGTGGACAAGATAATGTTGAACAATTATATAGATAAAACTAAGTCATTGACTTATATGAAAGTAAAAGGTATAATTTATGGAAATAGTTGAGACATCAGTTTATACTGAAGATATAACAAAGCTTTTAAAGGATGAAGAGTATCAAGAGTTACAAAGGTTCTTGGTTGAACATCCTAAAGCAGGCGATGTAATAAAAGGTTCTAAAGGTCTTAGGAAATTAAGATGGAAGCTACAGAACAAAGGTAAAAGTGGTGGAATACGTAATATTTATTACTACTACGAAGAGCAACATACATTATATATGATTTATGTCTATGAAAAGAGTAAGACTGAAGACCTTACTCCAAAACAAATTCAAATGCTAAGAAAAGCATTTTTAGGAGAGTAATTATGGATTCATTAAATTTTAATAGGTTAATATCAAGTACAAAAGAAGCTAAGGAGATTATCCAAGGTAAAAAAGAACCAAGCAGAAAGTTCTTTATAGAGGAACCAAACCCTAAAGAGATTAGAACTAAACTCTCACTTACTCAAGAAAAGTTTGCTGAGTTAATGAATATTAGTGTTCACACTCTTAGAAATTGGGAACAAGGAAGGCGCCATCCAGAAGGACCTGCAAGAGTACTTTTAAACGTAGTAAATAATCACCCTGAAGTCTTGATGGAGATGGCTTAAGTATGTATTATGACAAAAAATACCAAGTTAATTTACCTGAAAGAAGTGATAAAAAATATCTGAACATTGAAAACTTTGGAGATTATGAATTCACTTATTGTATTGCCTACGAGATGGCTATACGAACAGAAAAATATGAATCTCTTATTAGTGTAAAAGAAGAAGAACGTAATCGTGAATGGGTAAAGAAAATGCACTCACTTGGTATTAGAGATTTAAAGAAAAGCCATTTATCATATAGTAATATGGAATTATTAGAAAAGGAAGAGTTACAGTATGAGTTTTCACCTAAAAATTGGGATGCTTATAGTATATATGATATCTCATCTGGTCTTAATAAGGTGTTCTCCTTCTACTGTAACAATAAAAGGTTATATAGGAAGATTGAGAAGGATAAAAATGATTTTATCCTTGTTGATGAAAGGGAATTCTCACTTGCTTTACTTAGTCCTGTAAATTACTATATAAACTCTGTCATTGATAATAAAGAAGAAATGATACCTTTATCATTGGATTTACCATTAAGCAGATTAGATGATGACTTCTTACTAAGCTTACAATTATCAGATTTGAAGTTGCAGTATATTGAAACTGAACCTTTATATAGTAGACCAACTTTAAGATTTGAGGATGATAGAATAATTAACTTGCCTATAAATCTGAATTTATCAGGTGAAGAGCTTTCATCATATGTATTAAAAGCAAAAGAAGATTATAAGATAGATAAAACTATTACTAAAACATTCATTGAAGATTTATTGGATATTATAGTTGAGGACTCAATGGAAGCTAAGGGTAATAAGAAAATACCGAAAGGGAAATTGAAAAAGAAATCTATTGCAGATGCTTTTTTTGTGTATGACTTATTTAAAGTTCTTATTCCTATATATAAAAACGTAAAAGAACATGGTGATTATATGTTACCTAAAACTTTAGATCAACTTGAGAATGATTTAAGTTATAGGACTGATATTGGAACATCATATATTAAAGCTTATCGTACATTTATGAACTCATGTATTGATGATGAATTATATATAGACTTGATAAAAATAAATCACGATTCTAAGTATAGACTTCAAGCTTTAAGTGAAGATATTAAGAATTTTAAGAAAAGAGTAATTGACCGAAGAGAAAAAGCGAAGAAAACTGTAAAGAGATTAACAGAAAATGAGATAAAAAAAATTACAAGTATGCATAAGGAAGATATAGAACAAAGAAAGATTGCTAGAAGCCTAAATATAGCATTATCTACTGTACAACATCATTTAAACAAACTCAAATAAACTACTTAGAAAATTAGAAACCTATTCGGTCACTAGTCTTTTCTATATAACATGACTATTAATTTTTTATACTGTTCTTCTAATTAACAAGGAGAGCAAATGGAAAATATAAACGAATTCTTCAAGAATAAGTATCCAAGCAATTTATCAGCAGAGAGCGAACTAAAGATTTTTAGAACAGCAGAAATGTTATATAAGAGGCATGGTAAGAGCTTATTAAAGAAGCCAGAAATAGCACAAGAAATTGGAATATCTCAGAGTAGTATTGACCGCCTACGTCGTAGTGGAGAGTTAAAATATAAGCGTATTGGTGGACAGATTTTTTTTACATTATTTGAAGTTTCATACTTTATAGAAGAGGTGTGTGATGGAATCTAATAGCCTAATAAATGATCTAAGAAAACAAGAAGGAATAAAGTATTTTTCTAATATAAAAAATGGCAGGGTAAATAATGATACTGTACTTACTCTGATAACAAGAAATAGAGATATCGAGAATTTATTACCTTCACTGTGTCAGTACTATGGCATTATGCCCAATTTTATAATGGTGAGTATGGAGAATGTATCTGAAGAAGCATTGAATAGAACGGATATAAATACAATATTAATTTCAAGAAAGGGTATTGATAATAAGAAGCTAAGTAAATCATTAATGAAGCCTTTAATTATTGATTTAAAAAGTGAAAGTGTAAATGCCATAAGAGAACCATATCTTGAAATGATTTTACAGCAGGCTGCGAGTAATAACTTTTTTCAGGATAAAGATAGTCTTGAGTGTATAACACCTTTGGCATACTACAGACTTCCTAAGATTATGGACTTGATATATATTAGTGGTAATGATTTAGAGGTTTATCTTGAATTAGCATTAAACGATGTTAGAACAAGTATTGGAGTATTTAAAAGGTCAATTTCTTTTTTTAGAGGGAAGTCACTTGTTGAAATTAAACAGTGGCAAGAGATGATAAAAAATGATTTGTATTTACTTCAAAGTGAAAGAAAATTGACTTGTAGATTAGCTCGCTTGATTTATAAGGTAGCAACTCTAAATGATGATATAAGTAATACTGCAATAGGTAAGTTTTTTGGAAGAATATTTGGAATAAGAAGTGAAGGTCTTTACAATAAATATCTTGGAATTTCTAATGTTAAAGGTTATGATCTAAATAAAAGCCCTTTTATGTTTTTAAGCAAGTATTACGTTAATTCTATAGGTGCTTCACTATGAGTAAGTCTATAGAAAAAGAATTTAATAATAGTGATGCATATAGCATTGATGATGGAATGGAAGAACATTATAAATCTATGGATAAAGAGATAAGAGAAAACTATGATGTACCTGAAGATGGTTTTGATAATGAAGATGATATTGAAACTAACTTTGAGCCAGTGTTTCCAACAGAAGCAGAGTTAAATGAAAGTAATAAAGCACTAATTGAAAAAGAAGCTAAGTCTCATGATTTAGTTTCTTCTTTGTCCTCTTTAAATTCTTGTACTCCAAATATTACATCTGAATTTAATAATGGAGGAGATACTGAATCATATTTATTTAAGACTGAAGTTGATGATACAGAAGAAGATTACCTAATAAAGACTAATTTGAACAAATACCTTGTACAAATAAAACCTATGAATAAAACAACTTGGAATATTATTGCAACTAAACTTGAATCTCCTAAGGGTATAGGCGAGAGTTTGTCTAGTGATAAACAGATTTATAAAACAGGTGGAATAAAAGTCTTAAAGAAGGCTGCAAAGGACAATGACTGGAAATTTGGAGAAAAAGATGATAAAAAGCTCATATATACAGGTAGATATTGGACTGTTTTAAGCCAAAAGTACCAGCTTATGTTTATCCAATCTTGTATGATAAAGTTATCTATCCCTGGTATCTTAGTGTTAGACAATCAGTTTTTAGAAATATTCTTTAAACAGTTTATCTCTAATCATTTTTTTAAAGAGATAAGAGTAAAAGCAGAAACAAGGATTAATTTACTAAATGGAACATTAAGAATTGATTTAGATGGAGCTAAGTTATTACCCCATCATCCAAATAGTCACATGACTCATCTTATGGATTATTCATACGATTCTCGTGCTACAAATTCTTTGTTCTTATCATTTTTAGATATGGTATTACCTGATAAAAATACTCAGAAGACATTACAACAAGCAATTGCCTATCTTTTTATTCAAGGGCTTAAACTTGAGATGGTAATATTTCTTTTTGGTACAGGGTCAAATGGTAAATCTGTTATTTTTGAGGTCTTGAAGGGTATTATTAGTTCTAATATGATGACAAACTATTCACTAGAGAGTTTAGTTGATTCAAAGGGGTATCATAGATATAATATTCAGAACAAGTTGATGAATTATGCTACAGATATCTCGATGAAGCATATTAAACATGGGACATTTAAACAATTGGCTTCGGGTGAACCACTTGAGGCTAGGTTACCTGGTAATGATCCTGTGATTATGGATAACTATGCAAAGTTAATTTTTAATATTAACAAGATTGACGATGCGGATATTGAATCTACGATAGGTTTTTTTAGAAGAATGGTATTCGTTCCATTTGAAGTAACTATTACAAGAAACCAGCAGGATAAAGAACTTCCTAAGAAAATACTACAGAATAAAGCTGGTATTTTAAACTGGATAATTGAAGGTGCTGTCGAAGTTTTAAATAATCAGAGTATATTTATATCTCATAAGTGTAGTAAGTTCTTAGATAGATTCCAAAAGGACTCTAATATTACAGCTAGATTTTATGAAGAGTGTCTTATTCCATCTTCAACTGATAGAATTAGGTTCCAAGATATGTATAACCTTTTTTTAAACTACTGTAAGAGACAAGGAGAAAAACCTATTCCTCAAATCCAATTTAAGACTGAACTTAGAAAGCATAATCTATCTGTTACAAGAGCAAAAAGTGGTATGGTTTGGCTGACGGGATTAAATCATAATAACCTTCATGCTTTATCAATAATTGAACCATTTAATAATTATAATGGTTCGTAGTATTTACTACACTAGCTACACCTTACTCTTCTAAAGTCATTGTTTATAAGGCTTTTGAGGTGTAGTTTGGTGTATTTATATAAATTAATATATATCTTTAATTAAGTATTCTCTTAAGAAGTACTTTCTAGTACTTTAAATAACCCAACTTTATCTTTTAATTTTTCTTCTAAACCTTTCATTGTCCACATAGTAGTTTGTGAAAGATTATTAAATCTTGGACTAGCTGAAGGAATATCTGCAACGACTGAAGAATGTATAATTACGGCAATGAGTCTACTTTCTTTAAGGTATTTAAGAAAATGTCTCTCATTCTTCTTGATGAATCCCATATTTAAATCATGTAATTTATCTAATGCCATTTTCACTGTATCTTGTTTTAATATTGAGCCTTCAGGTGTAAGGTTATCAATGTTAATTGCAACTATTCCAAAAAGAAAACCATTTAGCTTTATTTGCTTTACTCCTTTAGATAATTGCTTTTCCAAATTATTATTAGAAGTTACTTTTTTACAAGCAATTCCTACGTCACCATCTGCAAACTTTACTACAATATCAGGTTCATCAAGCTTTACATCCTCAAACTTTATAGAAATTCGATGTGCTAACTCTAATTCAAATAGAATATTCTTTGCGTGTGAGTGTTTTCTATCTTGAAAATCAAGAGTTCCCTTAGTAATATCCTTTAGATACTTCTTTTTATTATTTGATTTATGAATAAACATGATTGCATCATATAATCGATTAACATATAATGCATCAAACATCTCAAATGGTGTATTTTCTTGTGAAAAGTTTTTTATCGTATTTGAAAGTAATATATATAGATAAGAGGTAGTGTGAAGATTAACTTTTAACTCAGTAAACATCTCTAGTATTTCATTTGCTTTTCTTCTTATTTCATGATAGTCTGACTTCTGAATCTTATCCATTGTTTTCCTTTCTATAACTTCACTATGCACGTTCTCTTGAACTAATCCCTTTAAGAATAACGTCATAAACAATACTAGCTAGACCTTTTCTAATCTTATCTTCACTTAGAACTTGTGTCGCCATATTTTGGTGAATATCTAAACTATCAATGACAGCATCGTTTAATCTATCTGCAAATCCACCAAGCATTGCTTGTTCTTTAGTGTTATTACTAATTTGCTCTATTACTACAGTATCTTCTTTGACTTTATCCGAAATAGTTTTAGCATAGTTATATACATCATCATCTGTAAATTCACCTTTGAATAGTGTATTCATGGCTTCAACTACTTTAGTTAAGAAAACTTTCTCAGGATCTTTTGGTGTTGCTGTTCCAACATCTGTAATACCTTTAAGTTCTTCACCACCTTCTAATGTAATTGTTTGTTCTTTTTGTTTATGAAGTTGGTATCTTGTTAATTCTACTAATGATATATCAACATCATCTGATGTATTGACAGTTCTTAAATTTGGTATTAGTCCTTTAGTAAAGGCACATAGTTTCTCTAGGTCTTCATCTGCATAATCAACTATCTGTGATAAGAATTCATACATTCTTACAAACTTAACCATGTTGGCTTTAAAAATCTCTAGTGCACTCTTAATTTCATTTGCTTCTTTTAAGTCTATTTCTAGATTGTGTATAGCTTTCTCATCATTATCCTGCTTTGCATTTCCTAGGGCTTCTTTAATATTTTGTATAGATATTAAGGCTTCTTTATATTTGCCCTTGTAGCGGTCAATAGAGGGCTTTAAAGCACTACTCATTTGTGCTTGTGTCCCTTTTGGATTAAAGAAAGCTTGAGCATAGTTTTCAACATCAATATCTGTATAAATTCCATTACCTTCTAAACTTGATTGAATATCATATACAATATTTGGGTCTGTAATATCATCAATCTCACTTGTAGTATAGTATGGTTCAAATGCTTCTTTAATATCTTCAATATCATTCACAAAGTCTAATATAAAAGTCTGTTCTTTTCCTGCATAAGTTCTATTTAGTCTTGATAGTGTTTGAACACAATCTACACCACCAAGTTTTTTATCAACATACATAGCACATAGTTTTGGTTGGTCAAAGCCTGTTTGGAATTTATTAGCTACTAGCATTACTTGATACTCATTTGTATCAAATGCTTTTCGCATATCTCGACCTTTTAGATTTGGATTTAGATTAGCTTCTGTGTATTCTTTTTCTAATCCTTCAACATCATCTTCAACTTTTCCTGAGAAAGCTACCATAACTTGCATATTTGATAAATTGTTTTCTCTTATATAATCATCAAAGGCTAACTTATATCTTACTGCACTTTGTCTACTTGAAGTAACCACCATTGCTTTTGCTTGGTTATCTAGTAGATGGGATATAGTTGATATAAAATGCTCTATTATTACTTCTACTTTTTGTGCGATATTATGAGGATGAAGTGTAAGCCATTTAGATATCTTCCTTTTAGCTTTTTTACTCTCAACTTCTGTATCTTTTGATTTATCTTGATGTTCTAATTCGTAGAATAATTTATAAGTAGTATAACCTTTTAGTACATCTAAAATAAAGCCTTCTTCTATTGCTTGTTTCATACTGTAATGATGAAAGGCTTGTGGTTTATTCTCAATACTAGGTGGTTGTGTTGGATCAGGTAGTACACCAAACATTTCTAAAGTTTTAGGCTTTGGAGTTGCTGTAAATGCGTAATAGCTTAAATTTGCACTATTAGCTTTTGCTTCAAGTTGTGCATTTATAATATCTTCTACACTAAACTCTTCATCTTCACCAATTTGTTGTGAACTTAATACTTCTTTTAGTTTTTTAGCTGTACCACCTGTTTGTGAAGAGTGTGCCTCATCTGCAATAATTGCATATTTATTCTCTTTTAGTGTAGTTCTTTTTTGAATAGCTTCAAGTATGAAAGGAAATGTTTGAATAGTTGTAATAATTATCTTTGCACCTCGTTCAAGGGCATCTGCTAATTGTGCTGATTTAGATTCGTTTGAACCTTCTCTACTAATTCCTACTACAACGCCATCTTTATGCTCAAAGCTTGAAATAGTTTCTTGTAATTGGCTATCTAATACTGTTCTATCTGTAATTACAATTGTTGAATTAAATACTGCATGGGCATCATTATCGTGTAATGTTGATAATTGATGTGCTAACCATGCAATACTATTACTTTTTCCAGAACCTGCACTATGTTGGATTAAATAGTTATGTCCTGCACCTTTTTGTTTTGTATCCCAAAGTAGTTTTTTTACTACATCTAATTGATGGTATCTTGGGAAGATTAATGTTTCAGAAATATACTTTCTTCCTGTATGATCTTCTTTATCTTTTATTTCTAGGTGAATATATCTTGAAATGATATTTAGCAAGGAATCTTTCTGAAGTACTTCTTCCCAAAGGTATGATGTAGCATAACCATCAATGTTTGGTGGGTTTCCTGCACTTCCATCCTTCTTACCCTTATTAAAAGGTAAGAAGAATGTTTTATTTCCTGCTAGTTTTGTTGTCATATATACTTCATCAGCACTTACTGCAAAGTGAACTAAACATCGTTTTTTAAACTCTAATAGTGGTTCACCTTTTGGAAGTCGATCTTTTTTATATTGGATTATTGCATCTTGGATATTTTGAGTAAAATCTGTTTTAAGCTCTATTGTTGATAGTGGAATTCCATTTAGAAATAGAACAATATCTATACTTTTTTTATTGTCTTTTGAGTAATACACTTGTCTTACTACTCTTAATATATTTGCTTTGTATTTTTCTTCTAATTCATCATTTTCAAGTTCTGGTTTAAATTGGCATAGTTTAAATTTAGAACCTATATATTTTAGGTCATGTCTAAAGTAATATAGTGAGCCTTTTTTATCAAGCTCACGAGCTACAAACTTACAAAGAACATCATCAACTTTATCACCTTCTCTTTTAGCCATCTTTTCATAAGCTTTTGGTTGTGTTGTTTTAATAAAAGAGAGTAAGTCTTCAGGATATAAAGATAATTCTTTATCATAGCTTTGACTTGTTCCTTCAATCCATGTTGTTGAACTAAGATATTCTACTATTTCTGTTTCAAATTGGTTTTCTTTGTGTTTATCGTGTATGCTCATTACTATCCTCTTAAATTTTTAAAACTATCTAATTAAATAAACCATATATTGAAAATGTAAATTTTATTAAATGCTCAAAGGTATTTGATGTATCATGATACAAGCAAAAAAAAACTGAGATTATTCCAAATAATATAATTGTCCACTTCCAAAGAGGGTCATATTTTTTTAAAGTATCTTGTATATATTTTACATCTGATTTATGATCTTTATCATCACTGAATAAGGCTCTAAAATTATCAGGTTCAATTATATCTGCATATCTCTCTTTAAAATTATTATACTTTTCTTCAAATCTTTTAGTTTTACTTTCAATATCAGTAATAGTGTTTTTTCTATAAATCCAAGATATTATAAGCATCGCCATTGTTATAGTTGTAACTTCAAATGTAAATACATTTACAAACTTTTCTTTATCAATTGCTGTTACAATAATGATTGAAAGAAAATAAGAAATAAAAATAAGCAAACTATTTTTCATAGTATCAACAAAGCTTTCAGAGTGAGACTCAGCCTTAACTGACATATCATGGATAAATGCAGAAACTTGATTTTTTACTTCCAAATATCGTTGCACATTCTCTTTTAAGTAAATATCAAAATTAGATTTTATTGCTGTATAAACATCCCCTTCAATTTTATTAAAAGTATTTTCTTTCATATGTAATGTTAATAAATTTCTTGCGATGCCAAGTTTATCACTTATGCTTGAATGATTCTCATCATGATATATCCAAGTATAGATTTTAAATAATTGTATTAAATTACTAGTTTCTATATTGTCTAATGTAAATGAATCTTTTATTGTTTTATATCCATATAACTTATAGTTTAAACAATTAACTTTAAACTCCGAGATATCCGCAATAAAAGTTAAAACACTTAATAAACATAGCTTATTAAATAGTAAATTCAACTCTTCGTCATCAGATTCATTTATTAAAAAAAAATCTTCTGGAATTATATTAGGAACATTGTCTCCTGAAACAAAACAATAATCTTTTCTTTGCTCAAGTATTTTATCTCTATCTAAAATTACGGAACATTCATCTTGTTTTCGAAAAGTCATTTTTTTAGTAGAAAGATTAATTCCTTTGCCATCTAAAAGTTCTAAATAAACTTGCCCTTTTACAGAAAAAACACTATTGTATTTTTCATAACATTGAGTTAAAGTATTATAGTTTTTTAGCCATTTTTTTAAATCATCTGATGAATATATTGAAATTTCATTACTAACTATACTTTTACTAATTTCAACTCTAAAAGTATATACATAATCATCTTCAAATGATTCTGATAAATTATCATTTATTGATTCTATGTTTCTAAAAATTACTCTACTATCACCTTCATAATCAATAGATACAAGTAAATTATCTCTATGGCTACAACTAGAAAATACTGAACTTAGATATTCATTTGTATATAAAAAAGAAATATCTGAACCAAGTAATTCACTCGTATATGTAAATGTTTCAAATGTTTCTTCAATAACTATATTGTTTTGATTACCAGCTGTTTCAAGTATATTTATTAATTTCATAACGATTTCTTAAATTCTTCATATCCAGTTTCTGTATAGATTTTTAAAAACTTTCTTTCCCCATCAATATCAGGTACAATTTTATTTTTAAAATCTGGAATTTCACCTTTAATACTTAGATCAACATTTGTAATTAGAGGAATAGTTCTTTTTATTCTTGCTTTTACTTCTTTGCTATCAACTGTAAATTCCGTATCAAATTGTCTTTCACCATTTTTCATTTGTACAGCTCTTATTTTTGCTTCAAGAGCTTTTTTGTATGCTTCTTTTTCTACTTCACTTTTACCATCTAACGGCTCAATATCTAAGTTTCCAGTTGTTCTTTGAATCATTGAGTTAAATACAAATTGTTCTTCTGAACGAAGATAACTTACAAGGTTGTTTCTAAAATACCAATAACTAGGTAAATCTTCTTTAAATTCACTCTTTAATAATTCTTCTACTTTAATAAAAGCCTTTTTAGTGTTTTCTGTATCATTTATCAATGGTTTTAACTCTAAAAAATCATCCCACCAGAACTTAGCCGCACCTTGTCCTTTTGGTTTAGTGCTATCTGATAAGAAGAAATCATTATCAATGTTATTACCATTTATTTTACAAATCGATGTTTTTAAAATAACATGTTTTTTAGGTAATCCTCTTTTTTCATCAAATGTATTTTCTTCATAAAAATCAATATAATGTATTTTAACTATCGCATAATATTTAACACTATCTTGTTCAAAATAAGTTACTACAAGTCCACCTTTCTGAACATCTTGGTCTAATTGAGTTATACGAGACTGAACATCTTTTTCTTTGTTTAGTAATCTCTTTGCTATTGTATCCCCAAAACTTACTCTTTGTACTGCATCATTTGTAGTAATCATACTTTTAATATTAGTTAAAACTTGAGTTGTTGACTCTTTAATCTTATACTGTCTATTAGAATCTGAGAAATAAAGATTACTCATCTTTTCTTCAACAAAAATTTTAACATTATCTAAAAAAGTTTGGTCATCATTATGTGCCACAATATCGTTGTCTGTGTCTATACTATAATAGTGTGCGAAAATATTTCTATACATTAAAATCCTTCTTGAATAAGTATACTAAAGTAACTCTTATTATTATAACTCTCTAACATCAATTTTACCTGTAACAGCTGCACTTATAAGAGCTGTTCTTTTTTCTTTTAAGAGTATTATTGATTTATTGGCTTTTTCTATTAGTTTATCTATTGTTGAAGTTTTTTCATCAAGGTAGTTTGCTATTTGTTGTTGTTCTTTTTCAGGAACAATTACTAAGTCAACTTGAGAAAAGTTTTCAAACCTAAGAGCTTGTCCATCTCTTACTAAGTTAGAAGTACTTTGCAATGCTTGAATATATGTAACACTTTTAAATAAATATTTAAAATAGTCATGAACTACATGTTTAATAGGAATTAATCCAATATATGCTGAACTTACACTTCCTGAATATTTACATAGTTCGAGTCCACCTTGAAAACTTCTCATACTTATTACAAAATCTCCAGCTTCTACATGTTTAAGGATTTCACTTCCCTTTAATACTAAAGTAACTTTTCTTCCTTCCAATCTCATAAATTCTTTTTGATATATAACACCATGTTTTTGAGAAGCGGTTAATTGCTCATCACCTTTTCTTATTTTTTCTTTTCTAGCTTCAAAAAGTCTTCTACTTTGAACTATTTTCCAATGTTCAGGAATTTTACCCAACCATTTAACACCACTATTTTTTCTTTTTACATTAGAATTAATACCTTTTGTAACGGCATCAGATATAACTGATTGTTTTTTTTCTTTTAAAAGCTCAATAAGTTTTGTTTGGTTTTTAAGTAGGATATCAATTTCAGCTGATTTTTTATCTAAAAAATCAGCTATCAGTTTTTGTTCACTCTTTTCTGGATTAGGGAGTAAAACTGAATTTAATTTATCCATAGGTATTCTCATACGTATAGTGTTCAATTTACCTGAATTAATTGATTCTTTAATCATAATCCCATTGCCTAATCCATATAAACTTTTTTGAAAGGATTCAGATTGAAATATATTATTAAAATATTCAACACTGTTTTCATTGTTTCTTGGTCTTAACATATAGTAAACGGGACTAACTGCACCGAAATATTTAGATAATCCTACTGAACCTGCAATAACATTCATACTATTTAGAACAATATCTCCAGGATACGCTAATTTATAGGCAGTTAAATCATCTTTTGATTTGTTACCACTATTTCCTTTTTCAGAATAAGGAATTACTCCTTTATACATACAAAGAGAGAGAATATTACTTGTTTTTATTGGATTATTATTTTCTTTTCTTTCTTTTAAAAGTGATTTTAAAGAGTTTACTTTCCAATGCTCAGGTATGCTTCCTAACCATTTTATACCACTATCTTTATACTTAGAATACTTCTTATATTTCATGAAGCATTCCAATTATCTCTTTTGTAAGAATATCTAGTTCTTCATTTATTATATCAAGTTCTCTTGGTGGTACATATTCGTAAAAATGTCTATTAAATGGTATCTCATAGCCTACTATTCCAACTAGACCATCTTTATCATCTTTCTTCTTAGTGTCAATCCAAGCTAGAGGTACATGAGGTTTTACTTCTCTATCAAAATACTCATTTATATCTTGATTTAATGGTACATTCTCATAATCTCTTAAGTCAGCATTTGCTTCAAGTATACCTTTAGAGTCTTTACATAATTCTGCTTTATCATCATGCTCTGATAAGTGTTTCTGTAATAGTTTTAGGTTTGAAGCTGTTAGCTTAATATCTAACTTACTTAGCAACTCTTTATTAAACTTAGCTCTAGATAGTATTTTCTCATCATCAAAGCTTTTAAGAGCTTCAAGTATTTTATAACCAATAGTTTCTAATTTAATAAATGCTTTATCAGCCTTTAAAGCTTCAAGTCTAATTTCATCCTTAGGATGGAAACTTAACTGTAGCGGTCTCTCAACTGTAATTCTTCTATATCCAAAGGCAGTAGTATCAAATAGCTTAGACTCCTTAGATTCTATAAAATCTCCATACATTTTAACTATATCATCACTTTGACTTTGACTTAGTTGCTTACTTTTACTTCCAAGAGATTTTTTCATACTTTTACCCATACTTGACGCATTGATTAATTGTACTTTATTTTTTCGATGTGTTTCTTTATTATTTGACAGTATCCATATATAAGTAGTAATCCCTGTATTAAAGAACATATCAGTTGGCATTGCAATAATAGCTTCTAAAAGGTCATTTTCTAAAACATATCTTCTTATTTCACTTTCACCACTTCCTGCACCACCAGTAAATAGAGGTGAACCATTTAAGATAATACCAATTCTACTTCCACCATCTTCTTTAGGTGTCATTTTAGAAATAAGGTGAAGTAAAAATAGAAGTGAACCATCTGATACTCTTGGAAGTCCAGCTCCAAATCTACCATTAAAGCCTTCTATCTTATGTTCATCAGTAACAATCTTCTGAACTTTCTTCCACTCTACACCAAATGGTGGGTTTGATAGCATATAGTCAAATTTCTTATTTCTTAGTTGGTCATTACTTAGAGTATTACCTAATTTAATGTTTTCAACTGGTTGACCTTTAATCATCATATCCGCTTTACAAATAGCATATGATTCAGGATTAAGCTCTTGACCAAATGTTGCTAAAGAGGCATTAGGATTGATTTCATGGATATATTCACTACCACTTGATAAGAAACCTCCCGTACCTGCTGTAGGGTCGTATAGACTTCTTACAACGGCATTTTGAGTAAGGGCTTTATCATCAAGTGTAAATAATAGTGAAGTAGTCAGTCTTACTATATCTCTTGGGGTGAAGTGCTCCCCTGCTGTTTCATTTGACTGTTCTGCAAACTTTCTAATAAGTTCTTCAAACATTAACCCCATTTGATGGTTTGATACAGTTGAAGGAGTTAAATCAAAGCTTGCGAACTTCTCTACAATTAGATATAAAAGGTTATTGTCATTTAGTTTGTCAATTTGAGCGTTAAAATCATACTTTTCAAAAATTTCTCTTGTATTTTCACTAAAACTATTGATATAGCTTTCAAGGTTATCTCTTAGGTTATTAGAATCAGCCATTAGTTTTGATAAAGTGAACTTTGATGTAGCATAAAAACTGTTGTTTGATTTTCTAACTAAAAACTGCTCTAAAGGAATACCTAAATCCTTTCTCGCTTCAAACTCTTTTAATACATCATCTCTAGTTGGCTCTAGAACACACTCTAGTCTTCTTAACAGTGTAAAAGGTAATATAATCTTTCCATAGTCTGATTGCTTATAATCTCCTCGTAGTAGGTCTGCTGTACTCCAAATTAGTGCTGATATGCTCAATGTATGTTCCTTTTGAATTAATGGCTATATTATCCCTAAGTTATACTAAGGGTATACTAAAATTAATAATAAAAAATAATATATTACAATATTCTTCTCATTCTCAACTGATAGTGAAAGTAGTTAAACTATTTACGTCCTTGGTCTACCCATATTACTCTTAGGGCTTGGCATCCTACCTCTAGCAAATGCTCTATCATTCATATTACTTTTAACTGGTGCAATGTCTTGTTTCCCATCATCTTTACATAAATAATTAACTGCAATATCAAGGTTCTTTCTTTTCTCAATATCTTTATGTTCTAGCATACCTACACCATTCTTATCTCCATACTCTTTCTTAGCCTTAATATTGCAATTGTGATAACTACCTTTCTTCTCTGTAATATCCTCTTTCCAGTATTTACCAATGGCTATTGCCTTGTTAGTGTCATTTTTTATCTTCTGACCATCATAAAAGAATATTGTATGAAAGTGCATCCCTTTATCCTTTGTATACTCTTTTTTACAAATGTATCCAACTTGGTTATCAAATATGGAAGGCTTACTTCTTCTATTGTTCAACATACGATTAAAGTGATTATTTGCATCATCAAGTGTTATATCATCACTATATGGCTTCTTGTAACTTAAATCAACTCTTACTACATTTAACTTTGAATACTTATCCTGTAGTGCATCTATGTATTTCTTGGTACTATCTAATCTTTTATTTACTACTTTTTTATTTGACATATGATCTCCTTAATTATTTCATTTCATATAAAGGTATAAATTAATGTATACACTATTTATATATTCACTTGATGCAATAAGATATGGTAATGTTATCTCTTTTACTTGTTAATGTTATGCTAGATATAATTATCCTTTCATGTTAGATAGTGTTAGGTCTATAGCTATTTATAATATTTATATATATATTAATAATACTTATTACCTAAACTCATCAAATACAAATGTTCTTACAAACTAAGGTATACCAAACTTAGATGTATCGTAATCTAGTAACCATCATTAATTATTGATATATACAGAGTTAGGAATTAAAAAAGAAAAAAGAAACTACAGCTACCTCAAGTAGCCGTAGAATATTTATTACTATAAATAAACCCTTTTAATCCCAGAGATGTAACCTATTTCTACGTAATTATTTTCTTTAAATAAGGTTTTCATCTCTTGGAAAGTTGGTTGTTTTAACACTTAATTATCCTTAAGTTTTAATTTACAACATAAACTCAATCGCATCTTTATTTGTACCAGTACACAATCCACCATCAGTGATATTCACTTCTAAATAGTAGCCATCTTCATCCTTTTCATCGCTAGAATATATATTTATCATGTATCCACCATCAGCAGCATCAAATACTTCATAATATGAATTGTTGTATTTAAACTCTACTCTTTGATATATGTCTAAGATTTTAGAAAGTGTACTAACTGCAAGCTCTTTATACTCACTGGTCTGTAGTAGAAATTCCCATCCTTCTTTAGTCCAGTTTTCAAAGCCTTTCTTAGCTTCATCTTCTAAATATTCCTTCTTTAAGCTCATGACTTAAGCTCTAAGTTATTATAATTACCCATAACTAAGCCACCTGCTGATTTGAGCTAGGTTTCCACCATTGTTTAGAGGAAGAATCAAATTTAAAGCCGTTACTCTTTAATAAATCTCTTTGATTGTAGAGATTATTACCTATTGCGACGGTATTAGAACCTTGTTGCATAAATGTTATTCCTTGTTCAGTTAATAAATTAAGTGAATTCCCTTGTGTTTGATTTATATACTGAGTTCTTTTCTCTTGTGATTGAAAGTTCTGTTGGTTTGAAGTTCTAGGATTTTGATTATAATTTTGTGTTTGATTCTGTTGAGCTACTGCATTTACAACTTCAAATGAACTTGCATACTCCGTACCACCAAGAGATAAACAAGCTAATGCTCTACCAATACTTGAAGTCTCACCATTTTCTAAGGCTGAAGAAGTATTAATAAGATTTTCTCCTCTAAACTCTTCTGCTAGTCCTGTTGCAATAATAACACCATCTGGAGTTGTAATCTTTGTTTGAACTACTACTCTAATCTCATCATCATGTAAGATATTGGTAACGATTGAATAATCAGGAAAGTATTTTCTAAATACTGCCATACGGCTTGATACTTGTGTATATGATTTTCCTTTTATATCAATAGTAGGCATATTCTTAAGCTCTTCTACTGCTTGCTGTAATCTGTGTTGTTCCATTACTTACTCCTTAAGCTGCAACCATTAATTCATCTTGAGCTAATGGTACTTTTCTCTTATTTATTCTGATCGTTGCACTTTTATGAATTAGCTCTATTTTCATATCAGCATAGTTTTCTACCTCATGTCTTTGATCTGCAGACAATAAGGCTTGTTCTACTGCTTCTTTATCAAGTTCTATTGTAAAAAATCCAGCTTTAATAAGTTCATCTTCATTAAGTATTTCAAGCTTTGCTACACTTTTATTAGCTTCACCTGTAGCTGTGAGACTTGATATTTTAAGTCCTTCTAATTTTTCTACTCCTAGAGAAAGAAGAGCCTTTGATACTTCTTCTTTAGCATAAGATTTAGCTGTCTCTATTTGCTTCTTTAAATTTGATAATATCTTCTGTTGCTCTTTGATATATTCAACCCTTACATCTAAACTAATAAATGCATCTGCAATTGCATCTGCTTTCTGAAATGACGACATTTTGGGTACTTGTAATATATTCATTACACTTTGATAGAAATATTGTTTGCTTTGACTGTTCCCAGTATGCAACGCCAATAAATCTTGTTCCAACTGTGGTGTATATTGTGTTATTAAATTTTTCATAGTATTTCTCCTTATGCTGCTAAAACATCAATTGTTTCTGGTTTCTTGATTTGATATATTCTCTCTGCTAGATTGAATAATCCAACGTTGATGTCATAATCCTTCTTTAAAGATGTGATTTCTTTTGATTTGAATTTTCTTCCTGTGTCTTTATTTACCCCAATAACATTATCTGATCGTATAAGATTTTCTTGAATGATATTGAGAATTGTGTATATACTTTTGTCTTTCATGTCTTGTGGTCTTTGAGGTACAAGTAACTGATTATAATCCACTTCCAAATGATCTGGGAATTTTAGGGGTAGAGATAATCTTGCGAATGTTTGCATTTCCCCATCTGATAGCATCAAAGATGAAAGTAGTTTTACTTTTTGTTCTAGTTGTGGTTTGATATCTGTGATTTTAGTTATTATTTCATCAAGATTATTCTCAAGATTTCCAATGTGTCTTAAGGTGTGCGAGTCGTATGTATCCCCCAAAATAAGGCCATTTTGACAGCAAAAACGGTACAGACCGATCGAGATTTGGAAGGCTTTAGAACGGTCAAAAGAGTTGAAAAATAATATTTCAACCGCAGACTCTTTTTCTTCAAGATAATCATCAAAATGTCTTAGTCTCACAAGGTGTACTTGCTTGTTTTCTCTTGATGAGTCCTTAATTGGAGCAACTTGAATTGATGAGACATGCCAATTATGTTTCTTTAATTCATTTATTACATCGATACTAGAAATTAGTGTGTATTTCTCAGATGCATCTTCATGTGGAACAGTATTATATAACACTGGATAATTCATCAGCTCAGTAGCTGTTAGTGGTAATTTTGACATGGTAATCCTTTATTTTTTTGTTTTGATATAAAGAGTTGAGTATTATTTGTCTAGACATCTTCTGAATCAAGAGATTCTTTGATTACTGTCGCTGCAATTATAATTACAGCTAAAATGGGTTTTAAATCCATAATGTGTTTATGCAATATCAATTGGATTATAATTCGAGTTGTTGACGACTTTTATAATCCTTGGGTTTTTACTCAGGTCATATTGACCATATATCAATCGTCTTAATATGGCTTGTGGTTTTGAGTGAATTTTTATATCTACAATCATGCTTCCTCCTATAGGTTAATTCATCTTTAGAAAATAATTTTACCTCTTATATCTCTTGGAATCATATATAATTGAAATATGGACGAAACTTCGATTATTGTGTGATTTATGTAAAAAATACTCAGATTATTAGTTTAATACTGGTTATTTAGGAAAGGAACTGGTATGAAGTTAGTATGTGAAGAACATTACCAGTGATAAACTAGTTTTAACTGGAATAATTTATGAATTGTAAGAGTTTAAATAACTAACGATGAAGTTTATACTTAGAATAGAAAAGACTAATGTTTTATGATTAAGTTAATGATATTAGATAAAGATTTATTTAAATTTGAATAGAATAGGGTAATTCATTTATATATTGATTCTATAGGGGGTAAAAGCATTTTTTAGTGGTTTTTACTATGGTTATACCGTTAGTTAACTTTTTCTCTAGTTGAAAGTTTATAGACATAAAAAAAGGCCCGATAAAATCGGACCTTTGGATAGATAAGGAATTCTTACAGTCTAGATTCGTATCGTCTAAGCATGTATAATCTCTTAAGCATTTTCTTTCTAGCGTTTATTTTTTGTTTTTTTCTGATCTCTGTCATTGGTTCAAAAAATCTTCTAGCTCTTGTTTCAGTTACAATAAGATTTCTATCACAT
>MDTG01105827.1_pt1 | contig 21146 bp, 32 predicted proteins | sample 811421 | NCBI WGS metagenome assembly MDTG01 (sample SAMN05326645, study PRJNA326480) | marine metagenome | isolation source: seawater | place: Pacific Ocean: South East | collected 2011 | reverse complement strand
TATTCTATGGTACAGATTCTGATGATGTTTGGACAAACTATGGTACAACAAACCAGGTAGGAAAAACATATCTCAGAGGTAGTGTAGATATTGAAGGTTCTCTAAATGTAAAATCTTCCGGCACTATTACATTTATGACAGATGTCAATTTACCTAATCTTACATTTGATACTAACAGTACACTGACAGCTACAAGAGCTACATTTTCAAGTATAACAGCTTCTTCTTTGACATTAGGTGGAACACAAGTATCTTCATTTAATACATTTACAATACAAGACACGGGCGGTTCAGCTCAATTTACAGGAAAGACTTTTGCTTAGTATTTCTCCAAAAGCTAAAGATTACATTCAAGAAAAACTCTTAGAACGTGATGAGATGTATGCACATCTTAGTATTAAGGGTGGTGGCTGTGTAGGTTTTGAATATGAATGGACATTTACAGATAATGTAGAAGATGGTGTTCTTATTGAAGATGTTCTTGTAGTAGATAAAATTGCAGAGCTACATATCTATGGTTCTGAAGTAGACTATATTGAGAATTTTGCGGGTTCAAGTCTTGTTGTAAAGAATCCAAATGCAACCGCTAGTTGTGGTTGTGGTGAAAGCTTCGCTGTTTAATAACCAATAGCGTGAATTACATCAGACATAAATAAAGCTTTTTCATCAGCTCTTCTTCTTACTAATCCTTGTAAAACTCTACCACCAGCTTTTCTCCACTTAGGAAACTCATTTGCAGCTCCTTCATAATCACCACGATTAAGTTTTTGTCTAAGTGTAGATGCTTGTAGATTACCTAATCCAACATTAAATGAGAAAGATACGAGTGCATCAAATTGATTTTGTGTAAGTCTAGTAATAGGTATCAATGTGTTAACACCTTTCTCAAATCTATTAAGGTCTTTTCTTAAAATCTCATCAACCTCTTCCATTGAGAAAGTCTTGTTCCATTCTTCTGGCAAAGATTTACCATCACCAATTAAATGACCAACACCTACTGTCCATAGACCGATCGGGTCTTGGTAAGGAGTTTGCACAACACCTTCATGGTGTTTAATCATCTTAATGCAATTACTACTTACCTTCGTCGGGTTGCTCATCTGGTTTTGGGGTGTTTGCTTTTGTGTACGCTTCTGTGAAGGACTCGAGTCTGTTTCTGACTTTCCCCACAGCTTCCATTTCCATGCCATCGAATGCTCCTCTTTTAGCACATATATCTATAATCTTAATACAATCCGCGATATCACGAATGTTTAACTCCGCTTCCATAATTTACTCCTATTTTTTGATTGCTCTGGAACCAAACCAAAATGCTACGATTGCCGCAAAGATTGAACGTGTCTCTTCCGACCAGAGTGCATTTGTGATTGCCTCAATATCACCGCCTTGAGTTAGAACTACATAAGCTGCAACACCTTCTACAAAGAAGAAAATTGCAAAGAACAAATATGTAATTACCGGTCTAACCGATGACCTGAGGTTAGTAATCCATTGTGAAGCACCTTTACCAGTTTCTGTGTCATGCACTAGAAGTTGAGAATCTCTTTGTACTTCAGCAGCTTGCATCATAGCTTCTGCTTTATAACCAGCGAGTTTTTCTTCTCTTTCCATCTGCATCGACATGACTGCTAGTTCATGTGATTTATCCTTTCGGTCTTGCATGAAATCCAAGACTTTAGGCACAAATGAAGTACCAAATCCCAAGAGTGTAGACAATAAAGTCAACATAGTTTACCTCTTCCTATTTGAGTTTACTTACCTGTTTAATGATTTTATCTTTAGTTAATCGCCTGTCAACTTCATAACCAAACATACGACCATATTCTTCAAGCTCAGCTTTAGTCATTTCCTTAAGTTCTGAAACTGGCTTTACCTTAGGAGGAACAACTATCCTCCAAATTTTTTGAAATATATTCATCATAATTTACCTCTATCTATTTATTCCTTATTGAACTTGGCATTAGCATAGTCAGATACAATTACAAGGTGTTCCTGTATATCTTCTCTCTGCCAGAATTCTAAGACTGAATCATGAAATTCACCATGAAAATCACCGATTGCCTTATCAGCAATTGCAAAACCATATCCATTTGCATCTCTTAACTGTTCACTGTAGAGTTCTTCATAAAATTTGTATATAAAGTGATTAGGATATTTGCTCTTATCATACCAATCATCATTTGAAAAAAGCGGATGAAAACCATAATATTCTTTGTAATTTAAATTATTTTCAATTGCATCTATATTTTCAGAAATTTCATCAAGTAGACCACTTGCATATTTAAAGTTAATTACATTTTGATAATGTTCTACGAAAATTTCAAATGTCAAAGGTGAAATATCCTCAGCTGCTAGAATCATCTCTGAAAGATTTGGATACTTCTTCAAAGATTCTCTTTTCTCTACAGCTTTATCAAATTTTCTCTTATTCCTTTTATAAAACTTCTTCAACTTTTTTTCAAGCTTCATCCAACTATATTCACTCTTCTTATATTTTTTATTGAATCCTCCTTTAAAGTCATTCAATTCAATATATATCTTTACCCTTGCAGTTCTGTAATCATCTTCAGTGTATTTACTTCCAGAACTAGATGGTAGTTTTGTAGAATCTTCAACTGTCTTTTCTAACTCTTTAGGTGGGTCTGCTTTCTCACTTGCCTTACCACTTACTTTAGCTTTTTCTACAGGTTCTCCATTCTCATCAAGTTCAAGGTTAGGTACATTCTTACATATATCAAACTCTTTACCGCCTAATGCATCTGATATGGCATCTTTTGCATCACCAATAACTCCAGCCGCACCCTGTAAAACAGGTGGTACAATATTCTTAAGTGCGCCAGTTAAAACACCAGCGGCGAGTCCCTTACCAAAATCTTTCTCAATTGCTGCTACTGCTAGACCAACTCCTATTGCATCTTTGACTTGAGACAATTTACCGAGCTCAACTTGCAGGTTCTTTGGTTTTGGTATCTGTGAGACTAGTTTACCCTTAACTTCGTCTGCAATACCCTCAGCCTTTGCTTTAAATTCATCTAACTTATCAAGGTCAACTGCTGAACTTAAATTATCAGCCATCTCTTTAGTCTTATCTTGCAGACCTTTTAAAGCTTCATTAGTTCCACAACCTTTAATCATATTAACCTCCTGCAAAAACCGTAGGTGAACCGCCAGTCATACTACCAGCATCTGCTGAATCACCGATACGAGCAATTTCTGAACCAACAACATAGACTGTACCACTTCCAGCATTAACATTTGCTACATGTGGTGCACATGGTGGGTCAGGCGGAAAAGCGTGTGATACTGTTGGGTCACCTTTACGTGCAATTAATATATTATTAGCATATACAGTACCTTGGCCTGGTGTATCTAATGTTGTTGTAGCTACACAACCATGACCCGTATCAAGTGAATCTCCTTTTCTACTTACTTCTGGCACTACTTTACACTCCTAACTGAACCGTTATTTTGTACTTGAAAAGCAGAGAACTCAATCTTATCATACTCTTTTTTAAGAGATAGAAAGCTTTTCAAGTTATTTTTATCGTCATCAAAGAATCTTACTCTTTCAAAGTTTCCAGAACTAAGATACTTTTGAAATATTTTTTTCTTAGCGCCAGCAGCACTGCCACCAAGATTACCTGCTCTTTCAACATGCACCTTATCAATATCTATACCGTGTGCACGGAAAGTATCTAAGAATAGGTCTCTATCATCCATGTCAGAACGTGCAGTAATAATAATTACTTTTGAACCACGTCTAGTTGCATTTCTAATAATAGCCTTTGCTTTCTTTACCATTCTTCCAATTGGCATTGCGGTCTGTTGAAAAATCTTTGCAGATTTAAACTCACCAAAATCCCATTCTTCATCTTTCTTTAATTTGTACTTATTAAATTGAACTGGTGGTAGCTCTTTTACATCACCTGTTTTTTTATTTCTAACTTTTACTTTTGCAGCAGTTCTAAATAATGTATCATCTATATCAAATACAGTTAGACCTTTACCAGCTGCTTCTTCTAATACTTCAGTAAAACTCTTCATTTCTTTATTAACCTATACAACTGTTCTGCTAAATGTATACCACCATGATGGTCATTTAAATAATGAAAGCCAGCTTTTATTCTACCGATACCACATTCTAAACCAGCAGTTATCAAACCATCTGCATAATCTGGATAGAGACCCGCTACATATAAACCTGATAGATATCCTTGAGTTGAATGACCGCTAGGATACGACCTTGTTTTATTTGTCTTACTGGGTAATCTATCTAGTTCTGGTAATCCCATTTTTCTAGCGGCTTCATAGGGTCTATCCTTAGAAAACTTTCTCTTAAAGAACTTTATAGTATCTATTGATTCATCTTCAAGAAGTTTTACCTTTTCAGATGGAAACTTTAAACCATGTTCTTCACAAAATTGTTCTACAGCATAAGATGGATTCTCATCATGTGCTGCTACTGAGGCTTCCCAAAAAGGTGTTCTAGTTTCAATCTCATCCATAACATATAATACACTATCCTCAGTAATTTTCTCTGGTTCAGGCATATCAATATATGCTACGGCTAATTTTGGTAGAATCTTATTTTGTTTTGCCATTCTTCATTTCTCTAATATCATTCGCGTTCTTTTCAATCTCGAGATTTTGTAGTTGGTCTATAATCTTTTGTGCTTTTTCTTGGTCAGTGTCTTGATGTAAATCTTTATCTACAATTTTTTCTAATTTAAGATATGGTATTCTTTCATTTTGTACATATCTCCATGTGTATCCTTCATCATTATAGATACCAAAAACTGTTTCAGTAAATCCTATCTTAATAATCAGTGCAGGCTTTCCTTCTAAGATTACCTTATCACCTTCATTAAAAGATTTACTCATTCTAAATCGAGCACCCTTTGCAAAGCCAGTGGCCCAATCTTTTATCCACATACCTACAATTATAGAACCTATGATTGCGGCCCATGGACCGAGTAGATTCCAGATATTAAGTATTTCAGAATTTAAAAGTTCATTCATTAGTTCAAATCAATTCTGGCGGCATCAATATCCAAGTTTCCGGTAATAGCTTCGGTGACATTTCCACCGATTGTTTCGCTTACGTCGCCTGTTATAGTTTCAGTTCTATTACCTTTGATTGTTTCAATATGATTGGCCTTTGTACCAATCGTAATATCATCCAATGCTGATATATTTAATTTATCGGTGACTATATGTGTATGACCGAGTTTAGTAAACATATCTCTCTTACCAGAAACAATCTCATTCATATTTGTGGTGACTGTTAAATCTTCTGAATCTCCGATTGTTGTATTTCTTGATTTGTCTACAATTCTTATTTCATGACCACCAATTCTAGTTGAGTAATCTTCATTAATATTTGCAGAGTATTCTTGTCCAACTTCTAATAGTTCGTTATTACCAACAGCAGAGTTTCTAGAACCTTTAATATTCATAGTGTAATCTTTCTCTACTTCCAAATGATAATTACCTTTAATAAGTTCTCTCTTATCACCATCAATTGTGACATCAACATTTCCTTTTACATATATTTTGTCATTGCCGAAGATGACAGTATAGTTATCACCTCTAATAGCCATTGTTTTATCGCCATTATCTTGTATCTCCCAGTTAGTTCCAGTTGTATGAAATGTAGATATTCTTTCATTTCCAGGTGTATCATCAACTTCAAATACATGACCTGACTCAGTGACTTCTACTTTGTTAAATGGATATGATGGACTATTTCCTCTTTGTACTTCAGGAACATCCCATGTATTTCTTGTAAATTTAGGGTCATCTTCTTCATCTATACTTACTGTCTTCAGAAATGGTGGTATTGCAGTCTCTACCTTTGTTTGACGTAAGTCTACCTTACTACTATATGATGGATGTTTATCAAACGCAAGTGCAGTGGCTGGGTCAGGAGTATCGATTCCATCAGATCTTATTGGATTTCTACCTTTAGGGTCATTGAATCCTTTTTCAGGATTTTTTGAATATGGCTTTGATGGGAGTGTTCCAATAATAATGCTTTCCTGCATATCAGAACCATCTATAAAATAACCTACTACCCAAGAACCATTAAGTATTCCAGTTGCAGAAGTACCTATACCCGCCAATGAACCTGAAGTAATAGGCATCATAACCTGAGACCATGGTAAATCTTCTGTTGGTAATACTGTCTTATCATCTGTATGAATACCATAGACTCTTACTTTTACTCTACCCATTTTCTCAGGGTCGCTTCTATTTTCTACGACACCGATAAACCAATACATTTGTCCATTTAACATCATAACTGTTCACCCATACTTTCTTTCGCACAATCGAGAACCATATTACAGTTATCACCTGAATACAAATCTCTTTTTCCAATTACATAATATTTACCAGACCATAACTTATCTTGTTCTGGTGATTGTTCTGGTTCTGGACTAGGAATATCTAGTTCAATAACCTGACCAACATCGATTTCAGAATTACCAAATATTGTAATCTGTACAAGTTGATTATAATCTGTGACTGATGTTCTCTTCAGTGATGATATATCTTCTACAGAACCACCAGATGTTTGCACATCTAATTTAATCTTTCCAATACCGTAATCTCTTTTATAATACATTGGAAAACTATTGAGATAATCTTTCTTATCAAAGGTTTCAAACATGTCATAATTAATAATAGTTTGTTTTTTATCAGTTATGTTTATGTTATAAGAACGTGCTTTTATATAACCTTCTCTTAGTGCTTTTCCTAAATCATATGATGATGGATTGAATATTAAATTTTTAATTGCATGAAAATCTTCTTGTGTTGATGTTGGAGAACCAAAACCTGATTTATTACCACGATAGACAAACTCAAATGGTGGATTATCCTTATAGTTTGTAAGTGCCTTTTCAATAGGCATAAAGTTATGTTTTCCCTTTGTATCCTGAAAGAATCTAAATCTTACATCTTGTTCTACAGATTTGGCTCGTGATGCTAACCAGGTAAGAGACTTGATAGGATTCCAGTTTGGTATAATAACAGTTTCACCACCCTTAGAACCTTCCCATATACCATACTTTTCATCAGTATACTTTTCATATATTTTTAGTGCAGTCTCTGATAGTGGACCTTTGAAAGATTGAGATAATTTGTGGTGAAAGCCTTCAAAGAATAAGTTTGATACACATTGTACAATATACATTCTCTGAGTTTCTAAATCACTGATGTTCTTTACCTGTGCTACTCTTAAAGTATATTCTCTTTGTTCACCAGTAATTTCTATTTGCATTTTTACTGTATCACCACCCTGAATAGGTAATCCACTCAGTAGATTTCTACCATCTATAATAAGTAGTTCTGCTACGATTGTTGGGTCTATGATTGAGGCATATATATTGATTTCTGATACGATTTGTGTTATCTGTAAACCAACACCACCACGTGATATATTACAACTCTTAAGTTCCCATTTACCTGGGAAATTTCCTGTATTAGCCATTTATATACTCTTTGATTTCTTTACGCAACTTGTCAATAACTTGCTGTGATGGAATTATGATTTGTCTTTTAGACTCATTCAATCTATCTTCTACAGTTTCTATTGACACTGGTGATACAGTTGGATATATGATACCATTTCCAAATGAATCCTTACCAGTACTATTATTTACAATACTATCATAAGAGTAATAAACTTTATTAGTATCCTCGAAATGATGTGGTCTTGTTCTTACAGTTGTACCTGTGACATAACTGGAGAAGTCATTTAGAGATGTACCAACAAATTGTACAAACTCTGTGACTCCAGTTCTTGTTAAAGTGACTGTAGCTCCATCACTATCTGATTGTGTTTTATATTTTTGAAATAAAAATTCTTGAAATTGTGCCTGGTCTTTTGGCCAATCATTGTATATACTCATTATATTATTAGCAAGTAAGATTGCCCAGTGTAATTGCGGGTCACCATAAGCTCTTTCTGCTAATGTATCTGGTGTATCACCATCCATTACATTTACAAAATCAAATTGATTTACGTTTTCTAATATCTCATCTCTAAATTTAGGTCTGATAGATAAATCAGTCATAACTCTCTTTACATCATCTGGAAATTGATATTGTATTCTTTGAAAGTTTCTAAAGTATGACATTATCTTCTCACCTGTGGTTCAATTTCTGTGAAGCTTAATTCAATAGATGTTTTTACTGGTGAACCATCTGTATGTAAAAGGTTCTGTGTATCACCACCATAGGTAATATTACATGAATCAAGAAAGCATGGATTTGGTTGTTGTATGTGTGTCAGACTATTACCATTTCTCCAGTAAGTTATTTCCCACGTTGATGGCATTTTTAAGAAATGTTTTGCGTCAATAGACCTATTCTCTGTCGGTCCTTCTCCAGCTTTTAAATTCTCTTTATTCTCTGCATCGATTTGGTTTGTCATGGCTGAATTGTCAAATGCACCACCACCTTTAGATGGAAGCATATAGTATAAGAACATATCACAAATATTAGCAACTTCTCTTGCTTCTTTTGCATTCTTCGGTACAAAGTCAAATTGATATGAAAATTGTCTATGTGACATGCCACCAAAAACCTGATAAGTATATGGATTTACGATAGCACCTTCCTTTACAGCAAGTACATCACCAATCTGACCACTTCTTTTGACAGTTTCACCAATAATAGCAGCAGCTACTTTTCCTAATCCATCGGCACCTACCAAATCAGATATGGATTGTTCTTCTAGAGCCGTCTGACCGGTTACGCCGAGTTCTTTGTTCTCATAGTTTGCAGCTGTGTTTGATGTTAATTGTTGTGGTAGATATAAAGATATAGAACCTTGTGTGTTTATTTGAGGTGCTTTTGTTTTAATTCCAGATGATAGAATGAAATCACCAATACGTACTTGTCCATTTACAACTTTTCCAAATGCTGTTGCCTTACCTGATAAAGAACCTGGTTCAAATATACTACTGATAGCATCAATAGAATCTAGTGCAGCATCAGCTAGACTTTCTAATTGACCACCTATTCCTTTTGCTATTTGTTTGAATGGATTACCTGCACCGAAGTCTATATCTAGACCACCACTGCCTCCACCACCAAAGAGACCACCACTACCACGATCGACAGGATTACCATAATTAACTGCGTCATATACAGTTTCTCTAGGACTAAATGTCACATAGTTAGGTGATGCATCTGTACCAAGGTCTTCTGGGTATCTTAGGCTTTTAAAATTCTCTGGCATGTTTAATAAATATCCTAGTAATTACTAATATAGATATTTATTATGGCTACGTACAGAGGAAAGTTTACATCACTAGATAATCCAGAAAAGTATGCTGGAGACCCAAAGAAGATTTTATATAGGTCTTTATGGGAAAGAAATGTTATGAAGTGGTGTGATGAAAATAACGATGTTTTAGAATGGGCTAGTGAAGAGATAGCTATTCCATACCAGCATCCGTTGACCGGTAAGAGAGCTAGATATTATCCAGATTTCTATATTAAATTTAGAGATGGTACCACAAAGGTGATAGAAGTTAAACCAAAGAAAGAGACTACTGCACCACCATCACCTACAAGAAAGTCCAAAAGATGGGTTGAAGAGACCGCAAGATTTGCAATTAACTCGGAAAAATGGAAGAATGCTAATAATGCCTGTGCAAAGAATGGTTTAAAGTTTGAGATTTGGACTGAAGAAGAATTACAAAAACTCGGTATCCTATCATGGGAAGTTCCAAAGAGTGTATTGTTAGCAGAGAAGAAATTATCTAAATCTGCTGGAAATAAAACTGTTAGAAAATATACTCGTCCGAAAAGACGTTCTTAACCGTGACCGTAATTCAAGTCCATTGAATAACCAGGTCTTGTTCTTAATACAGTAGTTGTCATTGAACTATTATTTGTGACATTTGTTATAGGAGCTACTGTATTCACTGTTGCACCACCCATATTACCCAGATTAAACTGTTCCATTTGAGACATCATATCTGCGAGTTCTGCATCCATATTTGGAAGTTCACCGCCAGGCTGGTTTGGTTGCTCATTCTGTGCAGCAGCTAATTCAGCATCTCTTTGCTGAGCGGCTTTCGTGTTTGCCGCCATTTGTTCTCTTATCTTAGCGGCACCATCTGTAGTAAATTTATTTGACTCTGCTATTGGGTCTAAACTTATTCCAGGTATTAAGTTTGCTTTTGATACAACCCAGTTATAAAAATCTATAAGTCCATTCATAAAATGTCCAATAGCATCAGTGACTTTTGCCCAAGCTAATTTCATAAACAACATAAAACCACCGGCATCATCAATCTGTTTTTTAAGTGCCATTATATCATCCCAGAAGACATAAAGTAAAGCACCAATTGCAGCGACGGCTAATATAATCCAACCAATTGGATTTGTAAGTAGGAATGCACCTACTGACATTACCATTCCACCTAACATAGATGCCATTGCCGGAATCGTAACCATTGCAAATGAAACAGCAGCAACTCTCAGTGCTTTCAATGCATTCATTAGTTTTGACCCACCTAAAATAGAATTTGTGAATAACATACTAAAACTAGATTTGAGTAGATTCAATCCAAATAAAATTACTTGCTTACCTAAACTTGCGAGACTTGTTAATACAGACTTTGCCATTGTAGAAACAATGTTTGTGAAGAATAGTACTGATAGACCAATTGCTATACTCCAATCTTTAATCTTATCACCAAGAGTTCTTGATTCGTCATCAACACCAAGACCGAGAATATTTTTAAAAGCTTCTCCTATTCTTTTAATTATGTTTCCTACAATTTCAAACTTTCCTGCAAGATTTATTGCAAGCTCTTGAATCTCTCCTTCAGTCATGCCAGTAAATATACCTATTACATTCGCAAGACCAGAAGCTAACTTATCTCCAAAATCTGCATTTGGACCAAGAAACTTTGTTGCCTTACTCCAACCATCCGCAAATGCTTCTAAAGCGGCAAGTCCACCAATAAGTAATAAACCAGTTTTTATAATATCAAAGAAAGTACCAACACCATCTTTAAGAGATGAAAATGCATCTTTTAATTTCTCACCAATTCCTGTAAATATTTTTCCAGGTGTTCTTTTAATCAATTCGAATAATTCTGCCATTTGTTGTTTTCTATCTCCAGGAGTTCCGAATAATTTTTGTAAGAACTTCTTATTACCTTCTGCATCTCTCTTTTGTAATGCCTTTGAATCTTCACCTAATTTTTTGAAACCAGCTTTTACTTCATCTGACAAATCATCAAGTTCAGCTTTGATAGTACCTTCTGCTTGAAACTCTTTGATTAATTTTGCTGCTTCTGCAGGGTCAGCGGCTATAGATTTTTTATCTAATGTAAGATTACCTTTACTTGTTTCTTTTACAAATTTACCAAGTATATCTTCTGCGAATTGTTTATTTACTGAATTTAAAAGTTTTGGCAGGCCTTTAATTGCGTCGACTTCTGCAGCAATATTCTTTCTTTGTATTGCTTCAATTCTTCTTTGTCCTATAGTCTTTTCGTCAGCTGCCATTTATCTTTTCCAAAAACTTTTCTTAATAGATTATTTAATCCATCCGCGCGTCCAGGATTGTCGTGGTGGTCAGAATGATTGTGTTCACCATACACCATTGGCCATAACAAAAATTTATTAAATGCTCTGTGTCTATCACTACCATTTACACCACCAAATACACCATTATGATTTGTCACCACTAGCAGAGCACCTAAGTGGCTGTAAATAACTGGAATACAATAGCCATATATTACAAGTTCTGGACTTACAATGGCTAGCAATACTACATACATAAATGTTAATACAAGATAGTTCTTCTCAAAGAATATAAGTGTTTGGTCCTTGAGTAAATGTCTAATAGCAATTAAGAATCTTTTCTTTTCTTTCACCTCAAGCTTCTTCATTATTTCACCGAATGGTGTTTGAAAATAGAATAAAGAACTCTTAACAGGTCCCAAATAGATAGGAGAATGTGGGTCCTTTTCAGTGTCTGAAAACATGTGATGTAGAATATGAGTAGAAGCCCATGATATTGGTGGTGATGAGAATGATAAGCAACCAATAAAACTATATAGTACCTTAAACCATTCTGGTGTTTGCACTATCTTATGAGCAAGAATCCTGTGATACCCAATCATAGTGAGTATAAAGAAAATATAACCTAAAGCTATACCACCTAATAATAAGAGTGGGTCAATGCCAAAAAGAATAAACCATGTAATAGCAAAGATAGGCAAAGTGATTTGGAAAATGCCCATGACTTTAAGTATATTATGTTTAAATTCATTTTTCAAAATTATTTCCTTTTCATTCTAGATTCTTGCGCTTTATTTCTATCGCGCTCTTCTTCTAAATATTGCTGTAATAATCCAGCGTATATCTCCCTTTCCCAAGGTATCATTGTTTCTATTTCATCTATACTCCACTTATGATGTTGTTTCATAGAGAAGTTTAGTTTATAGTAGTGTTCTAAACTAATGTGAGAAAGGGTTATTAAAAAAAATTTTGCATTCCTCTTATCACATGGTCATTAGTATGACCACAGTTAGAACATGTGAAGTTAGCAACTCCTCTGGTATGAGGCATCAAAGTAAAGTAATCCACAAACTTTTCAAAGTCTCTTGATGGTAGACTTTCAATAAGTTCCTGTGCTTCTTTCTTTTCTGCTTTACCTACAGTAATTGCATCATCTTCATATACAATAACATCTACAGCATCGGCAATAATATTAAACATCTCAGATTGTTTTGCTTCTGGGTCCATGGCCATGACATCTTCAATTTTTAAGAACTTCATTTTAAATGAAAGTCTTTCATTGATTTCAATAATGCTATTGAAATCTTCCTCTTCATGAACTTGAATTGATTCTAAATCAAAGTCAACATCATTCTTAGTTTCACACTCAGAACATGCAATCTTTAGTTTAGAAATTTCACCAACTGACTTTGCTCTAATCTTTAAGAAAAGATACTCATAGTCAAATGGTGCAAATTTACTAACGTCAACTTCACCTACAATTGAATTACCCACAATCTTTTTCATGGCATTTACCATTTGTTTGGGGTCTTTACTTTCTGATGCTATCAGAAGAGTTTTTTCATCGGCCACTCTGAATGGTTTAATCTTGATCGCTTCTTTTGTAGAAGGTAAAATCTCATCATATTCAGGAGTCGATACTTTAATACGACTAATTTCGCTCATTATTTTATCCTATCATAGTTTCTAAATTTAAACTGCATTTGCAGCTTTACAACTCCGTCACCAATACTATCTAATGATATTGCACCTATGTTAGTAGGATAACATTCATTAAACTGATATTTAGCAACGTCCTTTTTAAAACTAGCATTATACTTGATTACTTCAATACGGCTTGTGTAGTCATCATAATAACCACTTGCAACCTTATCTTTATTGTAAACAACATCTTGCCAAGTTTCAAAAAATTCTTTTTCTGCCAGAGATTCTGTACAGTAATAACTTATATTAAGGTTTTGATGAGATGTCAAATAACCTATTGACCTTAACTCACCTTCAGTTCTTCTTTCAACCTCATTTATATCTCTACCAGGTAATTCAACATCTGAAGTAAAAAGATTAATGGCTCTTAAACCTTCAGCTTCACCTGATATAGCAAAACCTAATGTAGGTACATTTGGGTTAAAGTTAATATTCAATCCACCAAGACTTACATCAATATCATTTAAAACACCGACAGTTTCGTCAATTGCATCTAAAATCGGTAGGTTAATATCAAATGAACCACCAATTAATCTACCAAGAGCTCCGCCTGATGCAGTCACACCTCGTGGTGCAAACACTCGAACTAACCATTTACTACTTCTGGCTAATCCTTTACTTGCAAGATTTGCTCTGAACTCTTGTAATGCCATTACCTTCTTTTTCCTTGACCTCTATATTTTTTATACGATCTGCGTTTGTTTTTATTCATCGTTGACATACCAATCTTTGTTGACCTGCCACGACCACCTTTTCCTTGTGAAGTGGATTTTTTTGTAGGTTCATGTGGAACCCAGTTTTTTGCTAATCTAGCCACGCGCTTTTCTCCATACTTGTGTATTGCTAATATTAAATCCTTCAAATGGTAATTGTATTGCAATTTCCCATTCTTTTTGAGGGACTACATGTGGTCTTGAAACAAGTTGACTTGCAATATATCTCTTTAGAGCATGCTTACCAAATCTGCTTCTTCCAATTGCTAATCCAATCTTCAGACCACCATTTGACCTTACATTATTTTCTGCCAACAATTTTGCTCTCATTGCTGGTGGTAGATAATGTAAGTTCAATCCATACCATCCGTCTTTAGTCATTTCTAAAACAAGACAACATGGATAGGCATCATAAAACGGTAGTTCCTTTTCATACTTAGGATTATATCCATAAATATAAAGACTACCGGGTTTGATACCCTTAGTTCTTAAACCTTCAGTTGCTTTATCAATCATTATAGGCCTATCTTTACGGATTCTTTTACGAAACCAATCGATTGAGGCCTTAGTATTACGCTTGACACCGGCTTTCTTTGCAAGGTCAGCATATCTTTGATAAATAGTATTATCAGGCATGATATATTTATACCTTATTTTGGTATAATATACATACAAAGGAGCAACTATGGAATACTCAAAAGAAGCCGAAATTGCAGCCAAGAAAGCTTGGGAAAGAATCAATCACGCATCAGAGGAAAAACCAACTGTCTTTAAAAGTGAAAGACAATTTAAAAAATTCTATACTGAGTTGTTAGCCAGATTAAATGAAAAGGAAAAACTAAAAAACTAATATGCCAATTTATACAGTAGAACATATAAAAACAAAGAAAACAAAAGACGTAATTATGCCTTACGCTGAGAAAGAGCAATGGCTCTTAGATAATCCTAAATGGAAATTTATTATAGGTACCCCAGGAATCATCTCTGGTACATCAGACCAGAAGAGTAAACTGCCTGAGGGATTCAAAGATAAAATGAGAGAAGCTAAGAAGCTACACCCACTCTCAAAAGGTTTAGACCATATAATTTAATGTCATATTCAAGAGAGGTTGTCGACAGATTTGAATCTGTTCTTAAGAACCCAGAAAAACACTCGGTTGGTAGGTTCAATCCAAATGACCCTAACGTAGCGACTGGTATGGTGGGTGCACCCGCTTGCGGAGATGTAATGAAACTCCAATTAAAACTCGATGAAAATGGTATAATTATAGATGTAAAGTTTAAAACTTATGGGTGTGGTAGTGCAATAGCATCATCAACCATGTTCGTAGAAATGTTAAAAGGTAAAACAATTGAAGAAGCAAAACGAATTAAAGATAAAGAAATTGCTCAGGCATTACAACTACCACCAATTAAACTCCACTGTTCTGTTCTTGCAGAGAGTGGTATTAAAAAAGCAATAGAGGACTGGGAACAAAAACAATCCCACAGAAAGCATAACCAATATGACGATAAGTCAGACTGATAAAGAATTTCTACTCAATAACATATCAAAGACTCGTGAAAAATTAAGTCTTTATACTGTTAAAGCACAATTAGATTTTACACTACCCACACCTAAAGAGATATATGAATATCTCGATTCTTATGTTATAAGTCAGGAAAGAGCTAAGAAGGTACTTGCAACTGGTGCTCATAATCATTATAAGAGACTTATGATATTTAAAGAAAGTGGTTATGATGATACTGATAAGATTGAAAAAACAAATCTTATGTTATTAGGACCTACAGGTTCTGGTAAAACCTATCTTGTAAAGAAACTTGCAGAGATGATGAAGGTACCATATTATATTGCTGATGCTAATAATATGACCGCATCTGGTTATGTAGGTAAAGATGTAGAGTCTGTTGTTGATGGTCTATTTCAAAATGCTAGAGGAAACTATGATGCTGCCGCAACAGGTATTGTATTCATTGATGAGTTTGATAAGATTTGTAGTAAGACAGATGGTGGTGGTAGCAGAAGAAAAGATGTAGGTGGTGAAGCTGTACAACAAGCACTATTGAAACTAATTGAAGGTACTGAGATTGAAATGGAAAGAATGCAGGGTCTCTCTAAGATTAGATTCCTAGTAGATACATCAAACATATTGTTTATTGTTGGTGGTGCATTTACTGGTCTTGATGAAATCATTCAGAAGAGAAGAGGTACTGATGGTAGAAGTATTGGTTTTGGTGCTAAGTTTGAAGAGAAAGAAGACTTAAAGAATATATTCAATCATGTACAAGTGCAAGATTTAGAAGAATATGGATTTATTCCTGAAATACTAGGTCGTATTCCTACAATTGCACCACTTGAAGAATTAACAAAAGATAATCTTATTGACATATTAACTAAAGTAAAGAATAATCTCATGTCACAATATAAAAGACTATTTGAATATTCTGATTTAGAACTAAAGATATCGAAGAAAGGTTTAGAACTTATTGCTGAAAAGGCAATTGAAAGAGGTGTCGGTGCAAGAGGATTAAAATCCTTGGTTGAAACGGTATTATTAGACTATATGTTTAATTTAGAATCGGCTGTGCTCGATGAAAATGATGTGAAGAAGATTATTGATGTTTCAACATGACTTTATCGATGTTCCAAAACTTGAACAAGTTACGGAGCCTGACAGACGATATTACAATACACCTGATGGAAATAAATATCCATCAATAACAACAGTTCTTGGTCGTACTAAGGATATGACCAAATTAATGGAGTGGAAGAAAAGAGTTGGTGAAAAAGAAGCAAACAGAATCAGCAATGCAGCCACAAGACATGGAACTAACTTTCATAAAGAATGTGAGAGATATCTTCTTAATGAGGATTTCGAACACTCTTTACTCTTTAGAGCCATGCGTCCTACCCTTGACAGGATTACTTCTGTTAAGTGTTTAGAACAAGCGGTATACAGCGATAGATTAGGAGTTGCTGGTACTGTAGATTGTATTGCAGAAATGGATGGTGAAATATCCGTTATAGACTTCAAGACTTCAAAGAAACCTAAGAATGAAGATTGGATATCTGATTACTTCATTCAAGCCGCTTTTTATTTCAATGCCTTTTATGAGCATACAGACATTTTACCAAAAAGCACTAAGATTATTATCTGCTGTCAGGACGGGCAGATACAAGAATTTACAAAGACAGCACGTGAAAACAAGTATTGGACTGAAAGGCTTAAAACAAGAATTGACTTATATAAATCAAAACAACAGGAGAGTGAATATGGATAGTTTTATTGGACCATCTGATGTAGAAAGAGTAATGAAGGATTGTATTGAATATAAAAAAAATGCAACTGTGCCTGAGAAAGAACAGATTAGAATCCTTCAATTACTAGAAGATTATTATAGAATGAGGAATATGAATGATATGGATATTGTACTTGCAAATCTACTCAAATCTATTCTTTCCAAAGACTATGATGTAAATGATAACCCGGAGATTGGTTAATGGAAATAGGATTAGAAGAGAAAGATACATTGCCAAAGTTATCATCAAGAAAGAAACAAATTACTGATAGTGATTTTCAGGCTAAGGTCAAGAACCTGCCAAAAGAGATTGAAGAGATAGTTGCTTCTGGTGGTGGTAATTATATTGATGCTGTTGTCTTTGTCTGTGAGAAGTATGGTTTAGAGGTAGAAGGAATGAAGTTAATGCTACCTAAAAATATAAAAGAAAAGATTGAGAAGGATGCTTCAGATTTAAACATGTTAAAATATAAGGTGAATAGTCTTGTCTGATATCTTTGCAAAATCAATGACTGCTTTCTTTCGGTTTATAGCCGATACGTTCTTTGCAAAGAGATATGGTCATAGAGCGGTTGTATTAGAGACTATTGCAGGTGTACCAGGTATTGTAGCTGGTGTATGGCTACATATGAAATCATTGAGAAAGATGCAACCTGGTATGGGACCTAAGATTAGAGAGATGTTATCAGAAGCAGAAAATGAAAGAATGCATCTCATGATTTTTATTGATATAGCAAAACCAAATGCCTTTGAAAGATGGTTAGTACTATTTGCACAGGGTATCTTTCTTGTATTTTACTTTTTCTTATTTGTATTCTTTCCAAAGACAGCACACCGTATGATACATTACTTTGAGAGAGAAGCAGTAATATCATATACACACTATCTTAAAATGGTTGATGATGGAGAGATTGAAAATATTCCAGCAACAAAACTCGCAAAACAGTACTATAATTTAAAAGATGATGCAACACTCAGAGATATTATCATCAAGATAAGAGCTGATGAGGAGAAGCACGCAGAAGTAAATTATAGGTATAGTACATGACAAAAAGCGGTTATCTCGCATATTTAAAATACTTAGCATTACAAAGACACTTTACAAGTAATTACGATTATCATAAGTTTGGTGGAAAAGTAAAGGCTTCTACTGATGCATATCAAAAAAGAAATGACATGTTCTCATTTGAGAAACTTACTAAAGTAATTAATGTAGAGGATATTGAAGATTTCTATGTAGCCCATTTTGTAAATGAACCGAAATGTTGGATTAAGAACATGAATAAATCTACTTTCGAAGAATGGAAGAACAAGTTAAGAAGAATGCCACAACTATTTAAAGAAGATATGGAACACATCAAAGAAGTTGGTCCATCTAAAATGTTAGCTGTTAGGCATGATGCAATACCATTAATTCATGATAAAGTCATGAAAAGTGAAATAAATCTTGAGTCTGTGGTATTATTAGATAGTATATATCCATTTGTACAGAAGCACGAGAATGTGGTAGAATTACCCTTTGTATGGCCAGACTATGTAAGGAAGGTAATTAAGTGTAAACCATTTATATTAAACAAATTGGAGTATAAATATTATGAAGATATTGCTCGCGATATCCTTATATCAAGCTAGAATCTTGTTAAACTTATCTGTAACGAAAAATCGAAACGACGAAACGGAGGTAAATTATGTCTTTTGATGATTATCTAAAAAACCGCTCAAGCCAATTTGAGCAACTTCAACAATCTTTACAGAAAAATACGGAGAAGAAAAGTTACGACGACGATCGTATCTGGAAACCACGTATGGGAAAAGATGGTACAGGTTATGCTGTAGTTCGATTCTTACCTGGTAAAGATTCCAACAAAACACCTTGGGTGACTATGTATGACCATGGTTTTCAAGGTCCTACCGGTAAATGGTACATTGAGAATTCATTGACTACAATCGGTAAACAAGACCCTGTCTCTGAACATAACTCTAAGTTATGGAATTCAGGCATTGAAGAGAATAAAGAAATTGCAAGAAAGCAGAAACGTAGAACTGCTTACTATGCGAATGCACTTATTCTTAATGACCCTAACGATACCACAAATGAAGGTAAAGTTAAGATTTATAAATTTGGTCAAAAAATCTTTGACAAAATTATGTCAGCAATGCAACCTGAATTTGATGATGACCAACCTGTAAATCCTTTTGATTTACTTGAAGGTGCAAACTTCAGGATTAAAATCAAAATGGTTGGTGGATATTGGAACTATGATTCTTCTACATTTGAAAAATCATCAGCTCTATCCGAATCTGAAGAGAAAATGAAAGCTATCTTTGATGCTCAACATGATGTACATGACCTTGTCGCTGAAGACAAGTTCAAGTCTTATGATGAACTAAAAGAGAAACTTACTATGGTTCTTGGTGAATCAATGGAAACTCCTGCAGTATCAACAAAAACTGTAGAAGTACCAACGGCTGAAACATCTGAAACTGCAAGTGATGACTTTGCTCAAGTATTTGAAAGCAAAGAAACCACAAAAGATGATGATGAGGATTTAGAAGATTACTTCAAAACTCTCGCAGCTGATTCATAAACAGTAAATATCCATGGCGCATTTTGTAATTTGGAACTGTCTAGGTGAGGACTTTGCTCCCATCAGACCGATTGGTCCACATCAACTTGCGTCATGGTGTATTCAACATGGTTATGATGTTAAGGTTATAGACTTTAGTCATCTTATACATGAAAAAGCATTTGTTGAAATTAATGAAAAGCATATCGGTCCAGAAACAATTGGTATCGGTGTAAGCACATCTTTCTGGCATCCAAGTGTAAGGATGAAGAAAGCCAAGGGTACAGAAAAAACAAATACATATACTACATCAGTAGGTGACCAGATCGGTCATTCAGACGACCCTGAAACCAAGAAGAAATTATTTGACCAGAACTTTACTAATATGATGGCTCCTCCAAATAAAACGGAAGAACCACATTGGGTAATGAGAGCTAGAGATATTCTAGAGAAAAGACATCCACAACTAGAATGGGTAATGGGTGGTTCACAAACACATTATGCAAATCATCATTTTGATTGGGTTAAGTTTCATGGTTTTGCAGAAGATAGTTTCTTAAAATATCTAGATGAGAAGACTGGATTTGCTGGAAAAAGACAAGAATTTGATATAAAAGAATCAGCTCGGTCATACATTGGCAATAACATGACTATAGGTTCTAATGAAGCTTTACTTATGGAAATGGGTAGAGGCTGTCAATTTGAATGTTCTTTCTGTTCATATCCACTGATTGGAAAACAGAAAGGTACTTATATTAGAGACTATCAAAGAATCAAAGATGAGTTTCTATATAACTATGAAAAATTCGGTACAACAAAATATATCTTTACAGATGATACATTCAATGAAGATATGGAAAAGATGGAAGCACTAGCAAAAATATCAAGTGACTTGCCATTTGATTTAAAATATGTTGGTTATCATAGAATGGATTTAATCTGGGCAAGACAAGCACAGAAAGATTTATTAAGAGAGATTGGATTAGTATCACCATTCTTTGGTATAGAATCATTTCACCCTGAAGCTTCTAAAGCAATTGGTAAGGGTTGGAATGGTAGACAAGGCAAAGAATTCTTACTTGAACTCATGGATTATTGGGGTGATGATGTCACATATGAATTAGGATTTATTATTGGTTTACCTGGAGAAACAAAAGAAACTATACAAGAAACATGGAATTGGTTAGTAGAACATCAACCAGGTTATTGGATTTTTCAAGCACTCTATATAAATCAACATGAAAAACCAGGTGAAATACAAATGAGTAAGTTTGATAGAGATGCTCAGAAATGGGGATATAAGTTTCCT